>OIXX01000041.1_pt1 | contig 97503 bp, 60 predicted proteins | sample 1588161 | NCBI WGS metagenome assembly OIXX01 (sample SAMN03283274) | human gut metagenome | biome: human-associated habitat; material: feces | host: Homo sapiens | place: Peru | collected 2012 | reverse complement strand
TACCGCTAGCATGCCCCTATTGCCTTCGGCACTTCCCCCGAAGGGGGAAGCAAGACGTTACGGCACTAACAATTTCCTTAACTTAATAACATTACTCAGCTATGTAGGCCCTTGGAGAAGGGCCGCGCCAAAGGCGCAGGATAGAGTGTCCCAAAGGGGCACCTCTCAATGAAGCGGAACGAAAGTGCATGTGCGATAAAGCTACACCCGTATCGGCATTCCGGGCGGAGTCCTCGATCCTCCTTGTAGAACGGTTAGCGCGCTAAGTGTGCTATTTTATCACTGCTTCCGGGGGACGTCTTACGCTTATTTCAATATTCCGCGGTGCTTCTAATTTTTATGCGCCGCAACTTCCCCTCAGAACCTATTGCCCCTTTTTCCTATCACGCCCCTCTGCGTTTTACAGCAAACCAAGACAACAGGAGAATCATATCGAATGAAAGATCAAGTGAAAGCATTCAAAGCACCCAGCCCGATCATCATACTGGTGTGCGTCATCGTATTCTGCGCCATTGCGAGCTACATCATCCCCGCGGGCGTTTATGACCGAGTCAAGGACGTTCAGACCGGAAAAATGGTCGTCGACCCGTCTACCTTCCACTATGTGGCGCAGAAACCGACAGGATTTCTCGATTTCTTCACTTCCATCAATAAAGGATTCAAGGGCGGTATCAGCATCATCGCCTTCCTCTTCATGGTGGGTGGCTCCCTCAATATCCTTGTCAAGACCGGTGCCATCGTGGCAGGGCTCAGCGCTCTCGTCGAAAAGCTGAAGAATCGGAGCGTCCTTCTGATCCCTGTCCTCATGACCACGCTTGCCACCTTCTCGACACTCGCCGGATGCAACGAGGAATACCTCGCCTTCACGCCTCTCGTCGTGAGCGTCGCACTCGCACTCGGCTTCGACTCCTTGACCGCGCTTGGCATACTCTTCTGCTCGGTCGCAGCCGGTTATGGCGCCGGATGCACCCAGCCATTCTCCGTCGGCGTCGCGCAGGGCATCGCCGGTGTCCCGATCTTCTCCGGCCTGCCATACCGTATGGGTATCTTTGTCGTGCTCCTCGTGCTGAACATTTCTTATGTCATGTACCACGCGCGCAAGGTGAAGAAAGACCCGAAGAGCAGCCCGGTCTATGAGATCGACCTGCTGAAACGAGACAAGATCGATCTGTCCACCGCAGAAAAACTCTCCACACGGCAGGCCTTCTGCCTTGGCCTCCTTGGTCTGAACTTCGTTTGCATCATCGTCGGCGTGCTGAAATTTGATTTCTATATGAATGAAATCTCTGCGATCTTCCTCATCATGGGCATCCTCTCCGGCATCATCTGCCGCCTGCACCCGAATGACATCTGTGATGCCTTCCTCGAAGGCTGCAAGGGCATGATGCTCCCTTGTCTCGCTGTTGCGATGTGTAAGGCAGCCACCATTCTTTTGGACAATGCCAAGGTCATGGATACCATCATCTACTACCTCGCCGGCATGCTCGACATCTTCCCATCCTCCATTATCGCCTTCGGTATGTTCATCATCCAGGACTGTTTCAATCTTCTCGTCCCCTCCAGCTCCGGGCAGGCGGCCATCTCCATGCCGATCATGGCACCGCTCGCTGACATCGTCGGCCTCACCCGGCAGACCGCCGTCTTCGCCTTCACCTTCGGCGATGCCTTCACGAACTGTATCACCCCGGCCTCCGGCGCCACCATGTCCTACCTCGCCATGGCAAACGTCCCCTACAAAAAATGGGCGCGCTTCATCCTCCCTCTCATCGGTATGTGGTGGATCGTCGCCTTCTGCTTCCTCACCTACGCGACCGCCATTCACCTAGGACCCGTATAACGAAAAGAGGGGAGAGTGCATCAGCCCCTCTTATGGCCTAGCACCTCCCCACAATAAAAACACGCTGTAGACACAGGTCTATAGCGTGTTTTTATTGTGATTATATATCGAGAGATTTCAATTCGGGGGGGGTCCTTGACCTTCACACTGAGCGAATTGACATATTCATCCGGATCCTTTGTCGCCCAGTAACTGATGATGGGGAAGAGGAAGACATCGCCATCGGGCACGAGATGATTTATCTCCATGAAAGCCATCAGTTTTTCATACGCCTCTTCTGCGTGGAGAAAGTACGCGCCCTTCGTCAGAATGGATAAATACAGCCCCGAGGGACGTATATAATTACAGGCAAGGGGCGAATCCTCCTCGCCGGACTGTGTCACGATAGCGGAAGAATGCTTGAAATTTTTCGAGAAGAAATCCTCCTCACGGATGACCCAGCCTGTCGGGTGGTCCTTGCAGAAGGAATGGGCGAAGGCTTCATGCACATGCCGGGCGCGTATCGCGATGGCATCGAACCCTCCGCGGTGCGCTTCCGGGATCGGTGTCAAATACATGCGGCAGTCCGGATAACATTGTAGGAGCACTCGATTGAGTTCCATGTGCTGACTGTATTCCAGTGTTTTTCGGTAGCAGGAAATGGCATGCAGAAGCTGCTGAGTCTCCGACAGAGTTTGTTTACACAGTGATTCCTGCTCCTTAAGAATGCCGAGGATCTTATCACGCGAGCGATGCTCCAGAAACTCCTTGATGTGAGGGACAGAGATATCCAGTTTTCTCAGAAATAATATGATCTCCAGTGTCAGATATTGCGGCATCGCATAGTAACGATATCCGTTTTCAGCCACAAATTCTGGCGTAAGCAGCCCCATCTTATCGTAGTAAAACATCGTCTGCTTCGGAATCCCGAAGAGCTTGGCCAGCTCGCCAGCCGTATAATACTCTTTTTTATCGCTCATGCACTCACCTTTTAGATTTCATTACCGTATGGCATTCATATACTTAATGATAACACAATAGTCGATGATATGAAAATAAAGATTTATTCCTCTGGCATGAGAGGGGAATGGGTGAATTTTAAGAATGGGCTTGCTATTTGCATCCTTTCGTGCTACAATGACGTCATCAAGAGGTGAAAGCCCTTGAACCAACTGAAGAGGGAAGCAGAGCCTACGGGCTATTGCGCTGAATTCGGTGAGAATCCGAAACTGAGACCCAGCCGTGAAGGAAATTCATTTCCAAGTCGGATGCCGCCTGTTTCCAACATCCAAGATCAAATCTGCGGGAGTCGTGTCTACTTTCGTAGACTGGGTGCTGGTCACAGTCTCAGTCTACGCAGAAGTAGAAATTGATCCGCAGTTTTTTATTGCAGAAAACGAATGGATTTTTAAAGGCCTTGATCTATTTCTGATTTCTACCGCCTTCCTCTTTGTGAAAAGGAGAGCCAATGATGAAAAAAATTAAGGACGAAATCGCACGTATCGAAGGCGCGAAAGGAAACGTCGTCCTCGTGAACAAGAAATCTTATCTGGCTCTCCTGAAAGAGCTTTCCGTCCTGCGATTCAAAGTACACAGAGCGGAGAACTGGGAAACATCTGCGGCAGTCGTTTCCCTTGTAAGACGTGGTTATATGTATCAATACTGGTATCCGGAGAACAAACCGGCACAAAACAAAGGAGAACATAAAATGGCAGAACAGAAAAAAACCGAAGCGGTCGAAGTCAAAGTCGCAGCAGAAAAAGTAGCTGCTTTCCAGAAATATCTCGAAGAAAACAAGATCAGCGGATTTGGTCTGCAGGACTTCCAGAATGACGTTCATGCACAGGCATTCCGCAGCAACCTTCAGGTCGAAGGAACAAACCTGCCCTTCATGATCCTCTTAGACGACAGCGTATACACCATGCTCCAGGTCCAGGTCGCAGCCGGCCTTGCACAGGGCGACAAGAGAGAAAAGATCTGCTCCTTCCTGAATGACCTGAATGAACAGTATCGCATGCTGAAGTTCAGCGCTGACGCTGCTGGAAACATCCTCCTCACCTGCTGCATCCCGGCTGGTGTACCGCACTTCGAACCGGCCCTCGTCATTGCCATCCTGAACCAGATCCAGGGTCTCCTCACCGCGACCTATCCGGAAATCATGAAACATCTCTGGGAAAAATAACAGGCATGTTGATTGGGTGATAGAGCTTTTGACTTCGATCGCCAACTGTCATCCGTTATACAAGAAAGAAGGTAATTCTTATGAATATGAAAAAACTCGCCGTCGCCGGAGCGATGCTCCTCGCTGGCACCTTTGGCGCCATGGGGATGGCTGATGCAGCCACAGGCATCGTCAATGTGAATGCCGTCCTCTCCAGCAATGCCGCTTTCCAGAAAGCAGGAAAGACCGTAGCAGCAGAACAGCAGAAGCTGCAGAAGGAATACAACGAAAAATCCAAAGGCATGAACGATGCCGACAAGAAAGCCCTGGAACAGAAGCTGAACCAGCAGCTCGCCCAGAAGGAAAATGAAGTCATGAAACCGATCCAGGACAACTTCAAGGCCGCTGTAGAAAAAGCAGCCAAAGCCAAGAAGATTGACACCGTCGTCGTCCCGGGCGGTATCATCTACGGCACCATCTCCGCTGACCTCACCGAAGATGTGAAAGCGAATATGAAATAAGGCGGTAGACAGTGCAGGCAATACCGCTTTGTGGTATGACCTCATAGCGGGTCAGCAGGTTCGGTAGGCTCCTTGGACGTGACGCACGAAAGCCGCTTTTCCCTCCCTCCTCTGGAAGGAGGTGGCGCGAAGCGCCGGAGGTTGGCCCCGCAATATGTAAGCTTAAAAGCAAGAATGGGTGACTGATGAGTGAAATGCTAGCTCATGGCTTCGCCACCATCTATACTCTGCGGCGCTTTTATATTTTATGCGCCGGACCACTCCCGTTGAACCTTCTGAACCCATAGAACCGGCTAAACCTTTTTCGCACGCAATCAAAGAGCGGCACGTCCCGTGGGCTACCCTTAAAACCGTTTAAAGCTTACGCAGTTTCCGGGACGAGGCAGGGAGAATACTTGTGATTTTCCCCTCCCAGGTGTTTCCTGCCTTGTCCCATATGTAGAGCTTTCCCCTCTACATATCACTCCTTTTTCTCCTCTCTCTTTTTTCTTGAAAAGCACCATATCGATGTCATGCAGGCATCGATATGGTGCTTTTTCATATGCTTTGTATGAAATCAATGTCTGTACTTCATATTATATTCTTTTTAAAATATGAGGCACTCTATTTAAGAAGCTCGTTTGGTTATAAAAGTTGTGATTAAAAATTAGAAAAGATTGACCGTATGATTATCATACGGTTTATTCTTTAATTGGATAGTAAGAGAAGTTGGATGCATGTACAAGGAGAGTAATGATTGAGGGAAATATAGGAAACTCATGATGCCGAGACTTGCATACCGGTTTCTTGATCATACTGTCCCACGGAGGAGTTTCCTCCAATGGTTCTCTTAGAAAGGAGAATAGTATATGAAAAAGTCATATGCGAAAAAATTAGGCTTATGCGTGGTGCTCGCTCTCAGTGCGGGAGTTCTGTTGCCGACGGGTGTGGTAGAAGCAAAGAACTATACCGCGCCGATTACAGGTGACTCGCATATTGATGGTACAAAGACTACATATAAAGATGTATTAAAAAATGGAGTGTACACTTTTGGTGAAGATACTACGATTAAGGTGGGCAATAATGAAATTGCAGGCGGGAAATGGTTAAACAACATTAGTACTGCTGTTTCTGGTGCTCAGGGGAAAACCCCGGTTATCAATATGAATCACCATACTTTGACGGTTACAGAAACGAATAGCTCTGGCGCAGCAACGGGGATTGCAGCCATTGGCAATGGTAGTTCAGATACCGCCAACTTAGGGAAAGTCACCATTAACAATGCGGGGAATATGAGAATTACCGCTAGAGGAACGAACGTAACTGCCGGTCTCTTTGCCAATAGCAGTGGGGAAATTTACATTGACAATGATAGCAATGGAGCTGTTTTAACCGTAGATGGCAAATCGACCACAAAGAGCTATGGTGTGGGCATCAAAACCATGAATGGCGTCACGGGTACCAGTAAAATCACCGTTACCGGCTTGGTGGATGTGACCGCCGATGGACAGAATGATGGCGGTTATTCCTCTAATGAAGCTGTCAGCGCTGTAGCATCTACTATTGACTTGGGCGGCGGCTATCTGAAAGCTATCAATGGCGCTTGGGCTGCCATTCGTGCTTATGGAGAATTTGTGACTCCCAACTATGGGGTAGTCAATTTCAATGTGACCAAAGATAAAGATGGCAATCCCACTGGTGCTGGAAATCATATTGCACAGATTACAGGCGACTTGGTTACCAATGGTGGTATGGGTACCAAAGGTCGCATCAATGTGGGGCTGAATGGTAAAGACTCCTGGTGGGAGGGCAACTATGCCGACACCCGTGGCTATGGAGAAACCCCAGGAGAGTTTGGGGCGGTCAATCTCTTCATGAAAAATGGCTCTCATTGGCTCGGCTTCGGCAATGGTTCCATGAATATCCAGATGGATGGTTCAGAAACCTACTGGAATGGCTTTGGTATGGGGGATAGTTTGCAGCTCACCTTAAATAACGGATCTACTTGGTATAATGCTATTACACCGACCCAGAAAGACCAGAGTGGCAATGCTGTTGAAGCAAAAATTGCCTATTTGAACAGCCGTAATGGCATTATTGATATGACCGGTGAAAAAGGTCTATATGTTGCTGATGGGAAGAGTTTAAATGGGAATACGACCGCTTCGGATCCGTCCCATTTCGTTAAAGTAACAGATACTTCTATGAAATCTGGCAATGTCATTATTTCTTCCTTTATAGGGGATGCTACCGTTAGATATGCTCATGATACATCAGCACCAACAACTATTTATGGTGGTAATGTAACGATTGCAAGTGCATCCAGTGGTTCTATCATTACGGCTACTACTGACAATAATGGGATTGATACCACTAATTCTTCCGTGGTCAATTCTGTATTGAATGCACTGAAGAATAAACTAATTTATTCCGCTTCTGATACCAATCTTACGAAATATGCTCAAATCGAGGAAGGTTTGACTTCTACCTCTGTATTTGCAAAAATTGCCCCATATGCATGGTATACATCTGGAAATAAAAACATTGTGCAGACTGCAAATGAAGAAGACGGCAAATGGACTGTTTATGATACGTGTCTGACCTATGATGACAATGATTTTTGGCTGAATAATGGGATACAGAAGTATGATGAAGAAACGGGAACTCGTACTTATACTTTTGACAGTGATACTAAAATTATAGGGTCATGGCCAGAGGTTGTTATGTGGTGGTCATCAGATCCTACATCTAAAGCCATCATAGATTTGAGAGGCCATGATTTTTATGTCACGACAACACCGGAGAGTACTACACACGGCACTCTTACAGGATTAATTGCGTTTTCTTTGCTAGGTGACGACGGTCCCCTTAGCGTAGAGGTGAAAAATCCAGGGGAAATCACACTGGAAGGAACGAACATAGATACCTACAAATCTGGGGTAATTTCATTGTACAATGATGTGGATTTCCATATCTATAATTCTAATGAAAAGAGTATATTGAAGATTAATTCTATTGGAAAAGCCAGTCCTTATCCAGCTATCTTCAACCAAAAGAGCAAGATAGTTGTGGATGGATTAGTAGATATTAATAATTTTGCGGATGCTATTTCCACATGGGGGGATAATTCCTATACATCCATCGGGGGTGGAAAAATATCCAATGTCACCAATTTTATAAAAACCTCTGGAAAAGGTGATAAGATATCGAATATGCCGGCTTTTAAATCCACAAATGCTCGTGTTGACTTTGACGTCAAGACCGATGACAAGGGCAACGTCACTGGCGTTGGAGATCGCTATGCTAAGTTGGAAGGGGATATCAACAACCAGGGCATCGGATCTATCTTTAATATCGGTCTCGGCACTGCGGACTCCTACTGGAAAGGCACAGCCATTAATTCCGGTGACGCACTGAATCTCTACATGGCCAACGGTTCTACTTGGACCAATACCGGTGCAAGTACCGTGAAGAGTATCACCGCCGATAAGAGCTACATTGTCATGGGCAAAGATGCTTCTTTGAATCTGGGTAGCTTCAGCGGTAACGCAGATATCTTCTACCAGATGAACGGTAAAGACATCCAGGGCGGTGATGTAACCATTGCCAATGCGACCAAAGGCTCCTCCCTTTCTATGGTAGCTGATATAGACGGCACCGATATCACGACAGGTGACTATACCACTATTCTGGACAACCTGGCCAAGAAACTCTACTACACCGCAGGGGATACTCATCTTTCCGGCTATGTCAAGATTGCCGAAGGACTCACCAGTGCTTCTGTAACAAAAGCGCTGGGCGGTATCGATTTCGATCGTGCTACAGGACAGGGGAGCTACGAGAAATTTGCTTCCAGCCAGAGTAAGTTTATTTACAGCACAGCCATCAAAGGCCATATGACAGACGATATGGACTATGTAAAGACCGGCGTACTGGACACAGCTACGAACACTTACAACTTCATCAAGAATGAAACCACCATCACGGCGGAAAACAGCACCGTCTCTGGAGGACCTTGGGTGGGCCGTGTAGGCTCAGCCGTAGCAGGGATCGATGACACGACGACTTTGGATATGCATGGTCATACTCTCACTGTCAGGGAGGCTAATGCAGGTCATTCTACCGGCATCACGGCTATTGGCACAAGAGGCAAAGTGGAAATCAATAACGCTGGTGCAATGGATATCTCTGCGAGTGGCACCGGACAGACTGCTGCGCTCTTTGTCAATGGCGGTGGACAGATTGCGATTCACAATGGCGACAGCGACAAGGCCGTACTTCGTCTAAGAGCCAATGCGTCGAACAAAGCCAATGGTGCCGTCATCAAGAGCATGAATGGTGTGGCTAATGCTGCCAGTCAGATCACTATTGACGGTTTGGTTGACGTCGTAGCAGATGGACAGAATTCTAATGAAGCCGTGAGTGCGGTGGCATCCACCATCAATATCGGAGGTGGGATCGTCACGGCGGAAGACGGTGCAGCTTGGGCTATCCGCGCTTATGGAGAATTTAGTTCCCCAAATGTCGGTACTGTCAATATCAATACCACGCAAGACAGTGCTGGAAATATGAATGGCGCAGGTAGCAGAAAGACGCAGATTACAGGGAATCTCTCTACGGCAGGCGGTATGGGAAACAAAGGCCAGATCAATATCGGGCTGAGTGGAAAAGATTCCTTCCTCAAAGGGGATTACGCCACTGCTACTGGCACCGAAGTGGAAGCGCATACACAGGCTGCGACCGGCCTCAATCTGTATCTCTCCAATGGAGCCGACTGGACAGGAAACACCAAAGGCTCTACGACGCTCACTATGAATGCCAATACGACTTGGCATGGACAGAGCACATCCAGCGAAATGGCAGTCAATATGAAAGGGGCCGGTACTTGGTACAATACGGGTGCCAGCACCATCAAGCATTGGACCAGCCAGAGATCTGCTTACCAGGCAGCTACGATCGATATGACCGACAGCAAAGCAGGAGATGTCAGCATTGATAATTACAATGGAAATACCTTTGTAATTTATAAGCACAATGAAGCGAACCCGTCGACCTTGACTGGCGGTAAAGTGACCATCAAACACGCTGATGCGGGATCTTCTATCACCATGAGTACTGATAACACTGGCATCGATACAAACAATATCTATGCAGTCGACAGTGTGCTTAGTGCGTTGGCAGAAAAGCTTACCTACAGTGGTTATATCGGTAAAGCAGAAGATAACCTCAAAGGATATGTACAGATCGCGGAAGGTCTTACCGCTCGCTCTGCGGCTAAAGCTACAGGCAATATTCAGTTCAGTAAAAAAACCGGACAGGGGAGCTTCGACAAGGATAGCCTGGCACCGTCTATTTCCTACCCGAGCGAACAGGGGGGCAGCGAATTTGGTACCGCTATTACCGGCGATAAGAGCAAAGATACCGAATACCTCAAGAAAGGCGTCCTCAGCACGGACACTGGGGAATATACCTTCACCAAAGAAAGCAATACCATCACTGGTAACAACCAAGCCATTGCCGGTGGTGCATGGCTTGGAAAGGTTACTGCAGCCGTATCTGGTGGACAAGGAACCAACACCATTATCCATGCAAATCGCAACAAACTGCAGATTTCCGAAGATGGCAGCCAGGGGCGTAATGGAACTACAGGCATTTCTGCCATTGGATTGGGAGAGGACAAGCCAGAGAAATTGGGCAAAGTCACTATCAAAGATGCGGGTAATATGACTATCACCACGCGTGGCAGCGGTGTCACAGCTGGGCTCTTTGCGAATAGTAGCGGTGAGATTTACATCGATAATGCAGGAAAAGATGCTAATGGTAACGACTATGTCCTAAAAATTGACAGTAAATCTAAGGCCAAGTCAAGTGGCGTGGGCATCAAGACCATGAATGGCGCGAAAGGTACCAGCAAGATCACTGTGACTGGATTGGTCGATGTGGTGGCTGACGGCAAAGCAGATGAAAATGGGTTTGCTGCGAATGAAGCGATCAGTGCTGTAGCGTCCACTATAGATATCGGCGGTGGCAATATCGCAGCTATTAATGGTGCCTGGGCGGCTATCCGCGCCTATGGTGAGTTTGTGACGCAGAATACAGGTACAGTCTATGTCAATGTAAAGCGAGACAATAATGGCAAGATGGTCGGTGCCGGAAACAATAAGACCACCATCACCGGTGATTTCGTGACCAATGGCGGTATGGGTACCAAGGGGCAGATCAATGTCGGGCTCAATGGCAAAGACTCCTTCTGGGAAGGTAACTATGCGGATACCAGAGGATATGGCGTGACGCAGGGACAGCTTGGTGCGGTCAACCTCTTTATGAAGGATGGAGCCCATTGGAAAGGCTTCGCTAACGGTGCCGTCAACGCCAATCTTGAAGGGAAAGACACGTATTGGTACGGCTTCGCCACCAGCGAAAACACCCAGCTCACACTGAAAGATGGTGCCACCTGGATCAATGCCATCACGCCAGATCAGTTGGATCAGGACGGCAAACCTGTAGAAAGCCACATCGGATATCTCACTAGTGACAACGGCTTTATCGATATGACTGGGCGTAAAGTCTTTGTTGCATCCAGCAAGAGTCTCTCTGGTTCCACCACCGGTGACGGTGCTTCTTCTATCACCGAAAGTGAAAATGGCATCACTGGCAACCTGACGATCAATGACTACAGCGGCTCTGCTACCATCCTCTACAGAAGAGACGCAGCAAGTCCGACAGATGTCCTTGGCGGGAATGTTACCGTGAAGAAAGCGGCGGATAATTCTGTTATCAATCTTCGTACGGATGGAGAGGGGCTTAATTACCATGATACTGATACCCTGCTGAAAACCTTCAAGAATCTGGCAAATAAACTCTACTACACTGAAAAAGTAGAAGACAAGGCAGATACTGCTGAGGTAAAGGCTGGGATGCTGGCAGGTGAAGGAGATGTTGTGACAGATACCACGCTGAATTTGGCTGATCATCTGAAAGGCACAGTAGGTATTAACGAAGGGCTGACCAATACCTCTGCTACTGTCAAACTGGCAGATATTATCTTCCAGAAAGATCATCAGGGTCAGGGAACCATCAAGATGGATCCATCGTCAATCAAGACGGGAGATAAATCGAACATCATCTACGGTGATAAAGAAACTGCGATGATGCGTGGTGCAAAGAGCGCAATGACCACCTCCATGCTCTCCTGGAGAAGCGATATGACAGATATGACCAGCCGCATCGGTGATCTTCACTATGGCGCTGAGGATGGTATCTGGGCAAGAACCTTTGGCGGCAAAGTCAAGTACGACAAAGACAATGCAAAAGTGACGAACAGCTTCTGGGGAGCGCAGATCGGTGCGGACAAACTGCAGAAGAATGGCTGGCATGTCGGCGGTGCCTTCGACTACAATAAGGGCGATGCCAAGTATGACAAGGGCGGTGAAGGAGATCCGAAGCTCTACACCTTCTCCCTCTATGGCAGCAAACTCTTTGATGATGGGCAGTATCTGGATGTCGTAGCGAAAGTCGGACATACCAGCAATGACTATACGGTGTACAATGACAGCGGGTACAAGCTCGATGGGGATTACAGCGCGACTGGTTACGGTATTTCGGCAGAATACGGCAAGCGGTTTGGTGGTGAGAAAGGATTTATTGAACCACAGGTACAGCTGACACTTTCGCGCCTTGGCAGTGCAGACTATGATGCCGTCAGCAACTATGCGGGGGGCAAGAAGATGCACGTCAGCCAGGACGGCATGACCAGCTTCATCGGTCGTCTGGGCGTCGCTGCAGGAAAGGCTACAGATAAAGGCAACTTCTATCTGAAGGCCAGCCTGCTTCATGAATTCAGCGGGAAGACTACTAGCACCTTCAGCGCAGAAGGAGAAGCTACTTCCAGCGTAGATCAGGACTTCGGCGATACTTGGGCAGAGCTGGCTTTGGGTGGCACCTACAGACTGTCGCCATCCAGCATGCTCTATGCGGATATCACGAAGAGCTTTGGCGGTGATTATGAAGTACAGTGGAAGGCCAATGCAGGTGTTCGCTTCACCTTCTGATGCTTTTGATTTCGATAGCTCATCTCTGATCGTATAACAAAAAACTCGTGAATCGTAATGAGATTCACGAGTTTTTTGTTATATTAAGTTGCATTAGTTGTTGGAATCAAATAACCAGCAACTTACAACAATCAACAATTACTCATCCGCTATCTTATCAGTTGAAAAAGTGAATGAGAGGCTACTGCATTAAAGATTTTCAAATGTTTTTAATTTTCTCGTTGACTGTATGATAATCATACGGAATATCATTTCCTTAATGAAATGGTATGGGGAATGCTGGTGTAAATCCAGAACTGTCCTGCAACCGTATGGGGAGAAGGTTCATTGCACGTCTTTCACAAAGAAATGAATTCATCGAGGAACTAAGTCGGAGTGCCATGCTTTTTCGTAACTATCACATCATGATGGTGTTCAAAGATCTGCGAGGTATGGGTCGGATAGAGTGATATTTCTTTTGTGATGCTCAAAATCCGGTCTATACTTGGTAGCTTTTTTATTTAATCAGTATATCTGAGAGAGGAGTGCATGATTTATGAAAAAGGAAATGAAAAATTGGCTTCGCAGTAGCATTGTTTTGGCTTTGGCGGCGGGTGCCTTGGTCGGAGGTTCGTCTGTGCAGGCGGCTAATACGTATGATATGACCCAGGGGGAGTTTCTGACCAATGGACTCAATTATACGACTACGAACACGTACCAAGATAGGGATACATTGATTTATAAATGGGATGCAAAAACAAGAAAATCATTGGGGGGAAATGTTAGCGTTGGTCAAGATGTCTTGAATTCATCTTATGATGGTGTCAATGTGAATCTGGTGATTGATGCATCAGATTTGTCGAGTATGAGCAACGATGATGTCAAAGAAGCTATGACGCAGTTGGCCTCTAAAATTAAAAATTATGCAGAGACTAACCGATATCGGCTGAATGCCTATGTACAAGTACGAGAAGGATTGACCGCTTCTTCCAAGGTTCTTCGTTCTTATCAGTTGGAATACAAAACTCCTGGTTGGGGTGATCCAGATCAAGAAATCAAACCAGATGCAAATGTCGGAGATCTAGCGGAGGGTGTCTTTGCCACTCCTATTATCAATGGCGCAGCAGGCAGTGAATATGAATTTGATGAAAATGGGGTTTGGCGATATAAAGGCTTTAGAGGAGCAGTGGATGTTAATTTTACTACTCCCGCTACAGATAATGTGTATGCGGCTATTCGTACAGATGGGAAAGATACAGGAATTTCAAATCTGACGGAAAATAGTTCGTTCAATTCTACTTTACAGATGAATGCAGATGCGTCTTCTTTAGCTGATTCCAAAGCTTACTTGGCGTATAGTGGGACAGGAAATCAGGTCAGCGTGATTGCTGATGAATTGAATGCTACGGTCAAAGGGACGGAAGCAACTGGGATTTATGCAGGGCATGAAAATGGTGATACCACGAGTAAGGTAGTGGTTAATGGTGGCATTAATCTGACATTGGATGGTAAGAAAACTACTGGTGTTGAAGCAGGAAAGAATGGGGAAGTCTCCTTATTAACTGGTCAGAAGATTTATAATAGAACCAATACTGTTAGTATTGAATCACCCAATGGTCATGCCGTATATGCACATGACGGAGGCAAGGTTACTTTAGATGCTGTGAAAGTCAAGAAAGCAGATAAATCTGCCATTTGCGCAGAAAAAGGTGGCAACATCACATTGGGCATTGTAAGTGGATTAACAGATGAATCGATTAGTACAGATGACGATGCAGGTAGTCAGGTCTCTTTATCTGTGGATGGAAATTACACAGGGCAAGTGAAGGGGAATGTCAATGTAGCCTTTACTAAGGGTTCTACTTATAAGGCAGATAATGATAGCATTGGCACTGTGACTTTGAATGGTTCCACATGGGATGGTTCCTTGTTGCGTGATAATGGATCAGTATCGATCAACTCTAACGGTCAGTGGAATATGGGAGAAACTGGTCGAGGTATCAAATTATCTGCTTTGACCGGCGGTAAAACGACAGCCAGTCGTGGCTATGTGAAGATGGGCAGTGATAATCTTCACATCGGTACTTACAGTGGAAATGGCACATTTATTTATGCTCATGATGCTTCTGATCCGACGAAGATTCTTGGTGGGAACATTACTATTGAAGAATCTAAACCACTAAGTCTTTCTAGCACTGATTTGGGGGATAAGGGTGATTCTACAGCAGAGGGGACTTCCGCATCTACAATTGCTATTGCGACCGATAGTGCCGGTATCGATACCACGGATAATGCTTTAGTTGAAAAAGTGCTGGATAATTTGGCAAGTAAATTGGCTTATCTGAACTATACTAAAGGAGAACGCAACTTGAGTGGTACCGTAGAATTATTGGAAGGACTGACCAGTAGTTCTGTGACCAAGCATTTTGCCAATCTGACTTTTGATGAAAAGACTGGCCAGGCAAAACGGGATTCGGAAGTCTATCATCCCTATGTCACCTATATCACTGGGGACGCTTCTATCGATACTGCCTATGCAGACGCTTACAATGCAGATACCAATACCTATGATTTCAATCAAGATGTATTTATTCGAGAAGCAAAGTCTACAGATTCCGTTTGGTCAGGTAGTTTGTATTATGGATTGATTACCAATTATGGGACGGAATATGAAAAGCCAAGCCAAGGTTTTGGCATGTGGAAGCGTGCTAAACCAGATGATGGTCCTTCTTATACCATTGATCTTCACGGAAATAATTTGACTGTTGATTTGGAAGCATTCCCTGAAGCGAAGACGACAGGGAGCCAGCCGATGTGGACTACAGCCGCTATCATGGCAGCTCGTGAAGGAACCATTAAGATTACTAATCCAGGGGAAGTTCATTTGACTTGCAATGCTAATTACTATTATGGTAGTGCCATCCGTGCTTCTACTAGTGCTGGCACTACCAATGGTGCTCATGTGGTCATTGAAAATGATCAAGGAAACTTGAAAGACCATATCGTATACCTTCGTGGTGGCATTGATACACCAGGGTATCAGCTTGATTATCGTACTATTGAGACTTACGGGAATGCTAAAGCTAAGGATATAACACAAGAAAACTCGGTATACATCAAAGGCCTCGTAGACATTGAAGCAGATAAGCATGCGGCTGTTTTTGCACGAGGCGGTTGGATTCGTCTGGGTGGTGGTCGTATTTCTGTGGATAATTACGATGCGCTTTGGACGGCAGGTAAGGGTCGCATTGATATCAATATGCTGGTCGATGATGATGGCACTGTGAAAGGTGCTGGCAGTAATGATTTTGTACTGAAGGGTAATGCAGTGACCGCTACTCCTTACTATGGGAATAATGGGACATTGAATTTGGCCTTTACCACAGCAAACTCTAGGTTTGATGGGGAAACTGGAGGTACCGGTGAACAGAATCTCTATGTACAAAATGGAGCGGTTTGGAACAATACACCAGAATCGTATAACATCTGGAGTTCCGGTGAAGTTGTAAAATCAGATCTAGCAAGTATTGCTACCCATTTATACGGGGGACAAGATGCAGCGCATACAGGTTACCTGATTCAGGACAGTGCGAAAGATTTAACAATTAAGAATTATAGTGGCTTTATGAAAGCCTATATAGCACGGGATGAATCCAAATCTGCAGGTGAAGATGGAACTGATGCAACTAGCCAGTTTAGTCAAAAAGGAAATATTATTATCGAAAAAGCGGATCAGACAGATGGACAGAATGCAGATTTCACTTTATTGACAAGTCAGGAAGGCATTGACACTTCCAATAAAGAAGAAGTACTTTCAGTAATGAAGGACTTGGCTGGCAAGCTGATCTATAAGGAAGCCACTGACAGTGAAAATCCGGCAGTTCATCTCAATGGACATGTAGGCTTGGCAGAAGGACTGATTGCTGGTTCAGTAGAAACGAGATTGGCTGATTTGACGTTTGATGGGACGTCCGATGGAACGGGTAGTGTCGTGGATAGTACCTATCAGATTCCGAAGAATTATCCGGCTATCCTGTATGGACCTAAAGAAACTGCTATGATGCGTGGTGCTAAATCTGCCATGGCTTCTACAGCTATGATTTGGCGGGCTATCAATAATGACGTGGAACGCCGGCTGGGCGATTTACGTGTAGGCAATGCTGAAAAGGAAAATGGTATGTGGGCTAAAGTGGGCGCTGGGCGTATGTCTTACGACGAAGGAACCACAGATTTCCGTACCCGCTTTAATGAATATCATATCGGTTATGATCATGCCGTAGGCAATGCAGGATGGAGAGCTGGTGCTTCTGTCAGCTACATCGACGGGAAGAGTACCTATGAAAAGGGGACTGGTGATAATGATGTAACCAACTTCCATGTATATGCTACAAAGACCATGCAAAATGGGGCTTACTTGGATATCATTGGCAGAGTTAGCCATGCCAAGAATAAGTATCATATTATGAACGATGCAGGGAATAAACTGGACGGCGATTATGGAACCAATGGATATGGTCTATCTGCAGAATATGGGAAACGGTTTGTCAAAGATAGTGGATTCTATGTAGAACCACAAGCAGAACTGACTTGGGGTAGATTATCTGGCAAATCTTATGATGCTGCTAGTGATTATGGCGGAGGCCGTGCATTGCATGTCGATCAGGATGATTTTAATAGTTTGATTGGACGTATCGGTGTTGGATTTGGTTTAGTGAAAGAACGAAGCAGCATCTATGCAAAACTTTCGCTTCTCCATGAATTCCAAGGTGGTTTTGATACACAGTATACGGCAAAAGGTGAACCTTCTAATGCGACACATATGGACTTTGATGGTACTTGGGTATCTGCTATGTTTGGCGGTACATACCAGCTGGGAGACAGAGCCAATTTCTATGGGTATCTGGAAAAGACTTATGGTGGCGATTTAAAGACCGATTGGCGCTATAATGTAGGACTTCGTTTTACCTTTTAATAGGAGCTAGAAGCCAAGACTAGGGAAACACTGGTAATGATTAAATCAATGTTTCTCTGGTATGTGTGACTGCTATTTTAGGAGAATAAAGAGCTGTGAATTTGAAAGGAAATTCATGGCTCTTTTTTCTTTATGAGGAAGGGGAGAGTCCTTCACATAGAAGCAGGTGTGATTAGGCAAAATCCTGCACACAATTATTGCCTGTTCGTTGTTGGAGCCTTGATAACCATAAATAGGGGGCTTGACTATATGATAGTCATACGGTTGATACTAAATAAGAATATAAAGTATAAAAGGATAGGCGGCACATTTTATTTCATGCCCCATATTCATTGAGCAAGAGTGCAAAATGAAAGGACTAGAGAAAATGAAGAAATGGAATTCATCTTGGCGTAGGGAGTCCAAGAAATCTTACCTAACAATTGGCTTACTGCTAGGAATGATCTCTATGGGACAAGTGTCTGTGTCCGCTAACGAACCAGAACAGGCGGAAGGACCCATATATACATTGCAAGGGATTACTGTAGAGGCTAAAAGGCCAGATTGGGAAGCAAAGCTTTCTCCGGGGACTGTCACCGTGATTCGCCCTCAGGATTTCAAAGGGGAGCAGAAGACGCTGCCGGATATGCTGAAGACGGTGCCTGGGGTACACGTGCGCGAGGTGAACGGGCACGGGCAGTATACGACGGTCACGGTGCGAGGTTCTACCGCGGCACAGGTCGGTGTCTTCATGGATGGGATACTGACAAACCTCGGGGGCGATGCGGCTGTCGATATTTCCACCATTCCGGTCAAGAATGTAGAGCGCATTGAAGTGTATCGCGGTTATGTGCCGGCACGCTTCGGAGGAACTTTTATCGGCGGTGTCATCAATATCGTGACCAAGAAACCGGATAAACCCGGAATTTCTGCAGAAGTGGGAAAGAGCTCCTATGGCGGGAAGAGTCTCTCCATGGAGTATACGGCACCTGCAGGCAGCGGTACTTTGCTGGTGGCAGGAAATTATGAGTCAAGTGATAACGATTTTTCCTATACCAATTATGCGGCGGAAAGAAATATACCGGAAGTGCAGAATGCACTATCTGGGTTTCAGAATCAGGTAGCGAATTTCAATCGCGACTGTATTGATTACTTGACTTCCACCAAAAATCAGCAGGGGCAGGAAAAAGTGCCTATTATTTCTTTGTCGCCTGAGGAAGTTGATCACTTCAAAAATAATACGGATGATTGGTTGAACTTCGTCAGAGGGACAGGCGAAAACAGCTTGGCAGGAAAGATAGAAAAGAATGCATTCGCGAATGCGATGCAAGAGGATGCACTGACCTTCAAAGATAAAATTGCCTCTACCGTTGTAAATGGTAAGACTTTACAGGAATTATTCACAAACGAATACGGAGAAGAATGGTGGTGGGGGGAAGCCAGCCGGGAGTGGAAAGAAGGTCATGGTGATTTTATAACGCCTGAAATCAAGCAAGAGATTGTACGAAATTATGTCGATCAAACGGTAGGAGACACTATCGCCAATGAAAAGTTGAATACGGACCCGGAAACCAGCAAGAGTTTAGAAGGATATAAGAAGAAGGTCGAAGAATATAAGAAGAAATTGAAAGAAGCGAAAGATGGGAAACGTTGGCGTAAGTACAATGATTATAAAAATAGCAGCGCATTAGTGAAGTGGCAGAACCAGAACTGGATGGTCAAAGGTTCCTGGAATCAGATCGACCGGCATTTACCGGACGGATTGTGGGGGGGATCGGCTGCAGATGCCATCATCCATAATGGGGTTGATTTGAGAGATGTTTATTTCTATGACAGTCGGAGGCAAAAATTAACCAATACAGAGCTGATGCTACAGAATCGGAACCAGAATGGTCGGTTAGAATGGGGCTGGACGGCGGACTATCTTCACCAGAAGAAGAGCTATAAAGCGGAAAATATCATGAAAAATGATGTGACGGACGTGGAAGCTGTGACAGTTCCCCTAAGAGAATGGAGCAAGTATACTTCGAATAAGTACAATATCCAGCTGGATGGGACGTACAAAGTGTCTGAGCGTAATATGCTTGATTTCCAGATGAATATGTCGCATGAACGGTTACATATCGATGGATCGCTGATGGATAAGGTGCTGGGAGATTCTGATATAGCCAATACCCTTGGGCAGACAAGAAATCGATATGATCAGGACATTTTGAATGTGCAGCTGCAGGATACGATTACCTTAGATAGGAAGTCCACCTGGTTCTTGACGCCGAGCCTTCGCTATAACCGTTCCAAGATTACTGGCTACAGCGATGGGAAACGATTTGCAGTGAATCAGGAGAATCGTTTCCATTGGCTGCATCCGAAAGACAGCCAGGTGGATGACAAGGTGACCTGGCAGCTCGCTTTAAAAAAAGAGGTCAATGACCAGCTGACGCTTCGCATGACTGGTGGGACATACTACCGCTTGCTGAATATGTATGAAATCGCAGGGGATGGGGCTGGTATCCTGCCATCTTCTCGTGGCAACGGCCAGAATTCTGTATTCCCTGTTCCGGAAGAAGGAAAGCAGTTTGATATAGGTGCCATCTGGAAAGGGAAACTGCTGCATGCGGATAACAGTACGCAGCTCACATATTTCTGGAGAGACTCGACCAATATGCTGCAGCTGGTCCGGGCAGGGAAAGACCATTGGTCTTATTTCAATGATAACCGCGGCAAGGTACATGGCGTGGAATTCCAGTCCAATTTCAGCTGGAAGAAGGTGGATCTGGACTTGCGGGCCACTTACATGCAGACACATATGCAAAGGAAAAATAGTGCCGTGGGCTATGGTTATTCTGATATCTGGGCTACCTATCAGCCGGAGTGGGAAGGAAATGCGAGACTGACCTATCGCCCGAATCGGCATGTGGATCTATTTGGCGAAGTCCATTATATCGGCGGTTATTATACCGATTACAGTAAGGACTCCAGAGGCGGAGAGTATGCACATTTGTCAGGGCGGCCGGTTAATGCACTGACGACCATCAATGGCGGTGTGAAATGGAAACCGGCTGACAGCTGGCAGCTTACTTTTGGCTGTAATGACATATTCAACAGGGGACCAAAGATGAAGATCCGAAGCAATACGGCTTTCACGGTGCCGGGATACATCAATCCGGAATTCCCTATCCAGGGACGGACGTATTATGCGTCGATCCGTTATCAATTCTAAGGAGGAATAGATGATGTGGAAAATGAGTAACAAAAAACGCAAGATGGCTTTCCTGACTGCTCTGATAGGGAGCCTTATGGCGGGATCCAGTGTAGGGGCGGCGAATCTGATGGCAACGATCCCATCGGATTATGCCAATAGCCAGATGGGAGGAGTGACAGGTTCCCGCGTGACCACGAAGGTCGATGCGGCTCCAGTGGTAGGAGCGGTGAAGAATTTGAACAGGGATCCGGCTACGTTCTCTGTGTTTATCAACGGAGAAAGCCAGATTTTTCTTCGTCAGTATACCTATAGTACCGTCGCATTAAAGGGCAGTGTATTGATGGATGCAGATGGAGATTGGGCATCTGTCAATAATCCAACGGGAGAAATTACGGCGGTACCAAATGCACATGCAGCAGTTGGCTATGGGAATACCCTTTATACGACAGGTTATGATAATGGGCAAATTGGCCTTGCGAAGGTTAATGGTAAGCAGCTGGTCGAGAATAAACTGAAGACGGTCAATCTAAAAACAGATATCAAAGAAAAAACGGGGGATGTAGATGCTGCCTCCTATGATACCTATACAGATACGGATGGCAGTATACAGACTACGACGGTTCATGGGGAAGGGCTTTTGATCAAAGATGGCTATTTATATGTGGCAGCCAGTGTCAATCTCAAGAGCGGATACGATAATTATGATAATGGGTATCTGATGCAGTATAAGATCAATAGCGATGGTGGTTTATCTTATAATGGGTATGCCCGCATTGGGAAAAATACGGATCAGGTGAAACTGAATAATTATAACCATTTAATCTTGAACACTTCTATTGGGGGCTATCAAAATTATGGTTTCGGAAATAAAGAAACTTCTTTGGATTATGTAAATATTAACGGGAATAATATTGGAAATCTTCATGATAAAAAGTCGATCATTTTACCGGAGCAGGTTAAAAACGATGGCTATGATTTCCGTGATATGAAGGTACTGCCGGATGGTACTGTTTATGTGATGAAGTATACTTTGAGTGATGTAGGAGGGGACAATAAGAGTGGATTTACCGGCCGTGTGTACCAGACGACCATGGCCAATCTGATGTCGAAAAATCCGGATGATTGGAATATAGTGCTGGCGGGTACGGTCGGAGAAGATGGAGGTTGGTTTGGTCGCCTGAATGCGGAGTATTATACCAAACGGTTATGGGTAGAATGGGGTAACAATCTCTATGTGTACGAAGATGGAGATACGAAACCTACGCACCAATGGGAGACGAAGGACTTTTCTACTGACAAGCAGTTCTATCAGTTCAATTCTGTCACGATGCTGCCGACCGATCAAGTCTGGGGAAGTCTTGCCAAGTTGACGACGTATCGTCCTGAAGGCTTTACTGCATCTTCAGAAACAAAAATCACCCTGGAGAATGCAGATGCCAAGATAGGAACTGTAACTAGAAAAGCGGGCATTACTGGGACATCGGCGGACCAGACAGCTTTTAGTGATGTCATTTCAGATGATGGAACGTATTCTTTTACCAAAGATGAAGTGTTAAGTATCAATCTTGGAAAAGAAGGGGATCATGCCACCAATGCGGCAGCGGTCATTCAGGCGAAAGATGGGAAAGACATCACGATCGATGCTTCTGGTCATACCTTACAGCTAGCCTCTAAAAACTATATAGCATCTCCTGTAGGTATTTATGCCGGAAATGGTAAGAATGTAACGATCACGGCAGACAAAGTGGATGTCGTGACTTCCGGATATTCTAGCGGGAATTCCTTGACCAATGCGATCTGGAATGATGGCGGGAAAAATACAGCCAGCCAAATCACCGTCAATGGAGATGTCAATATTTCCATGTCTGGCGGTTATGGTGGCAATGGTGTCGCTATCCAGAAGTCGTTCCGCTGGGGAGAAAACAGTCAGGAATCGACAGTGTCTTCTGCTATTACGATTCATGGCAATCTGAAAATCGCAGGAGAGGACAGTGCAACGTGGGGCATTCCTGTTAATCGGGAGAATGTTTTGTCTCGTTTTAATAATGCAGGTATCCTGACGAATATTGAAAAAAGCAAAGTCACTGTCACTGGTGATGTAGATATGGCGGTGTATGGCAATGGGATCACCACCAATGCAAGAGATAGCGAGGTATCCATTGGCGGCGGTCATATTGTTGTGCCGCAGGGAACGAAATACGGCTATTATACACTGGGTGCCTATGTGGGTACGATCAATGTCAATATGAATGAGGCAGGCTCCGCAGCCGGTACACATGATGTACAGCTGGATGGAGATGTATTTGCTTTAAAATCGACGGGCACCATCAACTTGGGGTTGACAACGAAGAATTCCTACTTGCATGGTATTGTTGACAACGGCGGCAAGGTCAATATGTGGCTGCAGAATGGGGCCGTCTGGACCAATGAAGCGAAAAATACCCGCTATAAACAGGACGATGAGGATGTAGGAAACAAAGAGGTAAGCCGTGTGACATTCCTGCATGGGGGTACGAAGTCGGTGACTGGTGATACAGCGGGTGTCATCATTCAAACAGCAAACAGCAAGTCGCTGACGATCGACAAATTCTCTGGAGCGGCCAAGGTACTGTACTCACATGATAGCAATACCCCCACGAAGATATTGGGCGGGGATGTGAACATCGGCAGTGCTATTCGTGGGTCAGAAATCGTTCTCCGGACGGATTATGATGACAACATGCAGTCTGATGCAGTAAAGAATCAGGTTTTGAATGCATTGGCAGAAAAGCTGTACTATAAAAATGCTGTCAATGGTGAGAAATTCCTTTCCGGGAAAGTGGAAATCGCGGAAGGCTTGACAGCTTCCTCTGTGGCTAAATATACCGGAAATATTGCATTTAATCAGACGAATGGTCAGGGCAGCTTCGTAGGCAGTGGAGAAACGCCGGAACCTCCGGCTGAACAGTCGAAGACGCTTTTCACGTCTTCGATAACTGGCGGAGATGACAAAGAGTACAAGGATGATCATGTATGGCAGGATCAGGTGTACACCTTTACCAAGGATAAAACGACTGTCCAGGTAGAGGGAGGCGCAGCTGTCGATGCAGCGAAAGACGTGACCATCACAGCTGACGGGAATGAACTGGATCTGAACGGCGGCGAAGCCGGGATCCGTGCAGCGGCTAGAAAGACGGTAGACATCACGGCAGGTATACTGAAAGTCAATGGCAAGACGGGGATCGATGCGGCTGGCACCGTGACACTCAAGGGCAAGAGTGAAATCACTGGGACTGAAAAGGCTGTCAACGTACAGAAGGGCGGAAGCGTAACGCTTGGCACATCGACCATCTCTGGAGATGTAACGAACGGCGGTCAGCTGATACTTGACGCAGCGACGACCGTGAACGGCGACATCACCAATGCGGGCGTCCTTGCTGTAAACGGTGAAACCCATGCCAAAGATCTGACCACAACAGGAACGATGACTGTAGGAACTGATGGTGTGCTTGCGGCAGAGAACATCAATGTCAATGGAGGTACCTTCACGGCCAATGGCAGTGTGAGCAGCACTGTCAAAGCTGACAAAGGCGGCAAGGCCATCCTGAAAGGAAAGAAAACCGCACTGAAAGGCCTGGTGAGTGGTGATCAGTCCAGCATCGAAGCGACCCTTTCCGGAAAAGACTCCGCATTAAACGGCAGCCTTGATGGAGCAGGGAGCGTGACTCTGTCATTGGCAGATCAAGCAAACTGGACAGGGAATGCCGTTGGAAACGGGGCTTACGCCGTTACCATCGGGAAAGGCAGCACCTGGACGGGAAGCAGTGCAGGAAACAATACCAGCCTCACCCTTGGAGGCACTTGGAACAACCGTGGAACAAGCAGCCTGAAGCAGATGGCAGGAAACGGTGGCGTCATCGATATGACAGATGCAAAGGCTGGCACCGTCACCATCCAGAATTATGGCGGCAGCAGCACCTATATCTACAAACACGACACAACAAAACCGGTAGACGCCAACAGTGGTTACGCTATCCTTGGCGGAGATGTGAAGATTTCTCACGCAGACAAAGGCAGTGAGATCACCCTTCTTACCGATCGCACTGGTTTAGATTTCGCTTCAACCAAAGCAGACGAGAAGAACCTCATCAGCGGCACGCTGAACGCATTGGCCGGAAAACTCTACTATACAGGTTACGCAGATGGAAATCTTAGCGGAACGGTCAAGATCGCAGAAGGCTTGACGGCATCTTCTGCCAGCTTGAGATCTGAAACCATCACTTTCTCCACCGCTGATACAGGTACCAAGAAGGCAGGACAGGGATTCTATGCCTATACGCCGGAACAGGAAAAGCCCAATTATAAAACAGGCGCAATTACCAAGTCTGAAGATATCAGCCTGAGCCGTGAGCTGGATGAAAGCGGCGTGGCGCATGTTGCTGTAACCGAATCGAATGTCACTAGTAATTTTGCCAGCGCCCTTTACGCAGGCGAATCAACTGATCCGTCCAGCCCGATGACTGTCAAAATGTCCGGCAAGGGATTGGCTTTGCATGTTGCACAAACCAATGGACAGGCAGCAGCGATTTACGCAGACGCTAATACTTATATCAAGGTTATAAATCCGTCTGCTGATCAAAAGCTGATGATTACTGCAAATAATACGGATACCAGAGGCGCTCATGGTATTTATGCTGACAGAAATGCGCACCTAAATATTTCCGGTCCGGTAAAAATTACCGATATTGTTACGAAGGGTGATGCCGCAACCGGCATCAATATTCAGGGTCAGCGGAGTGAGATTACTATTGATGGTCCGCTGACAATCAGCAATGTCAAAGGTCTTAGAGAACGCGGCGCAGGCATGAGTGCTGCCGGTATTCAGGTCACCGGTGACAGCTCCACTGTGACTGTCAGCGGTCCGGTCGATATCTCCGGTGTCCGCGGCAGCGGCATTCTACTGAAAGGCAAGGATACCAAGGTATCTGTCGGCGGCGGCACCATCACGGCAGCTGAAGACAGCGATCATTCGCATAATTTCTATGCAGTCCGCGTAGATAAAGGCACGCTGGACATCAACATGAAGGACGGCGCTGCAGGCGATACGACCACCAAGATTACCGGTGATATGTACGCCACCGGCCAATATGGCAAGAAGGTCGTGGAATACAGCGGCGGTGAGCTGATCGACTGGAATGACGCAGGCATCCTTAATGTGGCTTTGACTGATAAGGATTCCTTCTGGAAGGGAGTGGCAGCCTATGACCAGTATAATTCCGACTATGGCGCTGGCGGCAATACTACGCATGATATCGGCCAGTTCAATCTGTATCTGCAAAACGGTGCAGCTTGGACAAACGAACAGCAATCGCATGTAACTACTACTACTGTTTCTAAAGCAGAGTGGGGTGGCAGCACCTTGGCAAGTCTGCATGGCGGCAGCAACGCGGCAAACGCTGGCCTAATTTATCAGAAGGACAATAATCCTATTTCTGTTGTCAATTACAGCGGTCATACCACTGTATTCTATGAACATGATGCCAGTGACCCGACCAAGATGCATGGCGGCAGCTTTAATATTACCAATGCAGCAGAAGGCTCTGCTATCACCTTTATTACGGATAACAAAGGCATTACTTCCGGCTTTGCAGATGGAGATTCCGCTGATGCTAAGGATCAAGTGGCACGCGTGCTGAATAACCTGGCAGGCAAGCTGTTCTACAAGAACTATACGGATGGTCATCTCTCTGGCGTAGTGAAGATTGCTGAAGGCCTGACTGCTTCTTCCGCAGCACTGAAGACCGGCGATATTTCCTTCTCCACGGATCAGACGGGTACCGGTGTAGCTGGCCAAGGTTATTATGCCTATACGACCAGCAAGCCGGGCAGCCAGACAGCCAAGGAGTTTACAGCGGCCATCACTGGTGACGCATCACTCGATACAGTATATGCAGATAAAGGCGTACTGAAGGACGACGGCACCTATGTATTCACGGCGGGCAGTACGACCATCACACCTGAAAAGCATCTGATTGCAGGTGGCGCATGGCTTCCGCAGATTGGTGCAGCAATTTCCGGCTCTGATGAAAAGCACAATGTGACCATGGATATGAATGGGAATAAGCTGACGGTAGATACAACAACCGATACCCATACAACCGGTATCGCAGCCATCGGCAAGGGTGTAGTCAACATCAAAAATGCCGGTGCCATGTCCGTCACTGCTACAAGCACCAAGGGTGGTCAGACAGGTGCACTGTTTGTGAATGGCGGCGGTACGATCCAGATTCACAATGCCGGTGCTGATAATGTACTTACCTTGCGCGCGAAGAGCACGGCTCCGGCAAATGCTGCCGTGATCAAGAGCATGAACGGCGTAAGTGGCGTGATGTCTTCTATCACCGTGGACGGTCTTGTCGATATTTTAGCGGAGAAGAGCGGGGGCTCCGGTGCGAATGAAGCCATCAGTGCAGTTGCCTCCAAGGTTGAGATTGGCGGCGGCGTCATCAAGGCGATCAATGGAGCAGAATATGCGATCCGTGCTTACGGTGAATTCGCTTCCAAGAACCGCGGACTGGTGAATGTGAATGTCAAGAAGGATGCCAAAGGCGCTATCATCGGTGCAGGCAGCAATCATGTTCAGATGGAAGGCAATGTCTATCTCGGCGGCGGCATGGATAATGCCGGTGCCAATGCAGATGTCAGTCTGGGTTTGAATACGAAGGACTCCTTCTGGAAGGGCGATGTAAGCAATGCTAACGGCAGCAGTGCAGGTATCGTGAACCTTTACATGGGAAGTGGTGCATCTTGGACCGGCAATAACCTTTCCGGCAACACCGTAAACGCGAATCTGGATCACGCCACCTGGACCGGCTCTAGCAGTGGCAATGCGATGCACCTTATGCTGGATAACTCTATCTGGAATGTAAATGGTGCCAGCAAGCTTGCTTCCTTCTCCGGTAACAAAGGCAGCATCTTTGTGGCAAGTAATGCAGGCAACATCAGCGTAGGTGATTACAGCGGAAATACCACTGTGATTTACAGTCATGATGCTGATCATCCGACGAATATTCTTGGCGGCAGCTTCACCATCGGTCAGGCGAAGGATGGGTCTGCCATTACGCTCATCACGGATAACCAGGGCATCACAAAAGGTTTTACCGCACAGGACAAGGCTAAAGACCAGAATACGGTCAATGAAGTTTTGAACAAGCTGGCACAGAAGCTCTTCTACACCGCGAATGACGGCAAGCTGGCTGGTACGGTCAAGATTGCTTCCGGCTTAACTGCTTCTTCCTCAGCTTTGAAGACCGGTGATATCAGCTTCTCCACCGATGCAACCGGCACGAAGACTCCGGGTCAGGGCTTCTATGAGTATACGGTCAAGTATGATTCTGTCATTACCGATCCGATCACCGGTAATCTTGATAAGAAGTATGTAAATCTGGGCATCGAAACCGAAAAAGGCATTTACAACTTCACGCAGGATACAGTGATCGATGTCACAAAGGGTGATTACAGCTCGAACCTGAGCGCTATTGAATCCAGCGGCGGACCGATTACGATTAATGCCGACGGAAAGAATTTAGACGTATCCTACCATGTTTTGAAGGGCAGCAATGTGGCACGTGCGGTTGCTACCGGTCTCAGCTCTGGGAAATCGAAGGATGTGACCATTACAGCTAAGAGTCTGAAGCTCAGTACGGATACCACAGGCTTTAGGGCGCAAGGAGTTTATGCAACAGGCGGCAAGATCACCATTGATGCAGACACTACCATTTCTACCTCTGCCCAGACAGAAAGCAATGGCATTTACAGCGGGAATGGCGGTACCGTCACCATGAGCGGCAACCTGACTATCCAAAAGGATAGCAAGGCAGCGAATTACATTGCGCTGAAGTCTGACGACAATGGCGTGATCAACGTCAATGTGAAAGACAGCAAGGCAGGTGCAGGCATCGTCAAGATCGATGGCGATATCTTTACTAAGTATGCAGAAAGCTACGATTGGGATGAGAAAGAAACAACTTCTACATCTTCTACCGTTAATCTGGCACTGCAGGGCAAAGACAGCAGCTGGAACGGCCGCAGCCTCTACGAAGTTACTTCCGGTGATGATTCCACCAGCTATGGTACCTTTAACCTGTGGCTGACAGATGGTGCCACCTGGACAAACGAGAAGAACGGCAAGGAAGTCCCGAGCGGCTTTACCGGCAGCCATGTGACGAAGCTGACTGGCGGCAGCGATGCGGCACATGCAGGTAACATCTTCCAAAACGATACGAAGAAGATCACCATCGATAACTACAGCGGCTATGCGAGTATTTACTATGCACATGAAGGAAATGGCGAAGCGGCAGAGAACTACAAAGCGGGCGACACCATCATCAAGAAGGCAGCCGCTGGTTCCCAGATTTCCCTCATCACCGACAACACCGGTATCGCGATGGATAATGAGTACAGCGTAGCCAATGTCCTGAATGCGCTGGCAGGAAAGCTTACCTACAGCGCCTATGCAACAGGCGAGAAGAATCTCACCGGCTATGTGAAGATCGCCGATGGACTCACCGCATCGAGCAAAGCCCTGCAGACCGGAAACATCGCCTTCAGCGATAAAGATGGCAAAGGCAGCCTGGCAGAAGGGACAGTCACACCTGGGGTCACCTATCCGGAAGAACAGGTGAAAGACACCTACACCCAGGCCATCACCGGCATCACGAAGGATGACTATATCTACAAGCAGAACGGCGTCCTGAAAGAAGAAGGCAAGTATACCTTCACGAAGGATCCGACAAAGATCACGGTAGAAGAAGGCTCCGCTATCGATGCCAAGGCGGATATCACCATCGATACCAGCAAAGCGAAACTGGAACTCTCCGGCAAAGAGGCTGGCATCAAAGCAGATGGACACCAGGTATCCATCAAGGGCAGCACCGTGATCACCGGCAAAGACGCGATCTCCGCTTCCAATGGCGGCAAAGTCACGCTGAATGGCATGACCGACATTAAAGCAGTTGGCAAGGATGGCACAGCGATTTCTGTAGCTGGCAAAGACAGTGAGGTCGCTATCACAGGCAATGCAGCCGCTTCAATCACGGGCGCTGTCTACGTCGCAGGCGGAAACCTTACTGTAAATACCGGGGCCACCACCACCATGACGGGCGATGTGCTCGTCGATGGCGGCAAGGCTGACATCACCCTCGGAGACAAGGCTTCCACCCTGACAGGCAATCTGTCTGTCAGCAATGGCGGTCAGCTGACACTCAATGTCACCAATGGAGCCAAGGCGACAAGCAGCTATGCAGCAAGCGATGGCACCCTCACAATGAACGTCAAGGATGGCGGCCACTGGATTCTGAAAGATGCAGCAAGCACCACTAGCCTGTATGCGCCAAGCCTTGCTGATGCAGCAGATCATACGAACGCACCTGCAACAGGAACCCTCATCGTCAATGGCAGCAGCGATAAAGCACACACCGGCTACATCGATATGACAGAGAGAACCCAGAATCTTGATATCGCAAACTTCAGCGGACACGAAACCTTTATTATGGCGCATAAAGACGACGGCACCTTTACCAGCGGCAACGTGAACATTGCAAAAGCAGCTAGCGGCTCCGGACTGACGCTTTACACCGCAAACAATGGCATCGACATGACGAATAAAGAAAAAGTCACCGATACCCTGAAAGCAATGGCAAAGAAGGCCATCTATGCAGAGGGGAACGATGCAGGCAAGAATCTGACTGGCGAAGTAAAGATCGGCGAAGGTCTCACCTCCTCCAGTGCCAAGACCGGATCGATTTCCTTCAAAGACAAGACAGGCGGCTTGATCGATGGCAGCATCCAGTGGGAACCGACCATCGAAGAAGGTGACTATGAGACCTTCGTCATGAAGGGCGCAAGGAGCGCCGTCACCACCTCCTTCCACAGCTGGCGTGACAACATGCAGGACACCTACACCGGAGCAGACCTCGCTGACGAAGACGGCATCTTTGCCAAAGCCCTTGGCGGCAAGACCTCCTCGGACGTCAGCGGACTGAAAGACAGCAACAGCTACTGGGGCGCACAGGTGGGCTACGACAAAGCCCTTGCAAATGGCTGGCACACCGGCGTAGCCTTCGACTACCGTGATGGCGACAGCGACTACCTCCTTGGCGGCAAAGGCGACAACAAGCTCTACAGCTTCGGCGTCTACGGCGTGAAGAAGATGGACAATGGCAGCTACTTCAGAGTGGCAGCCAAAGCCGGCCGTGTAGAAAACGAATACGACGTCTATACCGAACTCAGAAACAAGCTTCATGCAGACTACAAAGCCAATGCCTATGGCCTTACCGCAGAATACGGCAAGACCTTCGGCAGCGAGATGAGCTACATCACCCCGAAAGTACAGCTCACCTGGTCCCGTGTAGGAAGCAAGGACTACACCGGCAGTGCAAACAATGGCGCAACCATGAACATTTATCAGGACAGCTACGACAGCCTTGTCGGCCGCCTCGGCTTCGAAGCGGGCATGAAGAAAGCCCATGGCAGCCTCCATGCAGGACTCTATCTGGCGCATGAATTCAATGGAGACATCGACACCCGCTACTTTGCCAAAGACGGCGGATGGAAATCCACCTCCTTTGACGGAGATGACACCTGGGCAGAACTGGTGCTCGGTGGAGAGTATCGCCTTGGCAGAAACAGCCAGCTCTATGCAGACTTTGCAAGAGATCTTGGCGGCGACTTTCAGAGAAAGTGGAAGCTGAATGCCGGCATCCGCTTAAGATTCTGATAGGTTTTGCGAATCGGCAGTGGATGACTAACTGGCATGGTGCTGGTTTCATCCGATGACCCGGCAAGAAAGGGAAACGGACAAAAAAGCTCCTGCGAAACATAGATGGGTACGATCCCCTTGTTTCGCGGGAGCTTTTCGTCTGTGTAAAAGGAGGGTGATAGATTGGAAAAAATAGAGAGAATAATTATTTTCTCTTGACATATGATAATCATACGGATTAAAATAAAAACAATCAAATACAAGGAACAGAAGTCTATAGGACTGCGTGCGGGAAATTCGGTGAAAATCCGAAACTGTCTTGCAACCGTGTGGGGAGCTTATCCACTGTAAGCCTTTCTCAGAGGAGTGGAGAAGCGAGGAACTGAGTCGGGGTGCCGCCTGTTTGTTGAAGGAGTCTTTACCTGCAAGTCAGAGGTGAGATAGTTTTTTCTATCTACTTTTGACATGCAGGTTTTTATTTTGAGAAAAGGAGAGAGTAGTCAATATGAAAAAGATCAAGACAGGGGAATGGAGTACATTATTGGCCGCATTGGTGCTTACCACTGGTTTGAGCGGTGTGGTGCAGGCGGCGGATTATACAACGGGACTTACGGGTGTTGTTGGTAAGGATCAGCCTTTACTCATGGGGGCGGGAAATACTGTCAGCTTTGACCCAAAAAGTAACACCATGACCTATGATTTTAAAGGACAGGATCATACTTTTACCGTTACAGACAGTGATGGGATCGGTACCAATACCGAAGGGGATGACTATGATTATGTCTTTAATAATGTAGACGATCAAGGAAAGAAAGGCACTCTCCATATTTACCAGACGAACAATGGGATAAATGACTTTGCCAACGTCACTGGTTTCAGTGCTAGTACGGGACATGTGACTGTCAATAGTGATTTGGATATCACGGCCTACTCGGCCTATGCGTCTATGGGCGTATCAGCGGGCAATGGTGCTGATCTGGTCATCAATGGAAATGTGACCATGAAAAAAAGTGATCCCAATAATCCATGGGGCATCATCACGAAGAATGTCCATGGAAATATCGGACCTGGCGGCGCGACAAGCATGGATCCTACAGATACGAACTATACCGGTGCGCGCTGGCAGCCTTCAGGGTTTTCCGTAGGAAGCACACGGGGAAACATTACCGTGAACGGGGATGTGGATATTTGGGTGCGCGGGACAGCGGTCAAAACAGATGCATATAGCGGCGGAGAAGGTGTAAATCCCTACGATCTCGCATCCGTCAGTCTTTTAGGTGACTCCATCCGTATTATCACCCCGGATAATGAAAGAAAGGCGGATGGCTCTTATAAGGAAGCCTATTATTCTTTGGCCAGCTTCGGGGGTACGGTCAATGTGAATGCAAAAAATGGTGAGGCACAGAACGGCGATGTATATATGATCGGTAATGTGATCGCCTCCAAGCGTTCTGCAGGGACTAGTGCTCCTGATGTATATCAGGATGGCCGTATCAATGTAGCTCTGACGACAAAAGATTCATATTGGAAGGGTGTTGTAGATAACTTCAGCAAAGAGCAGGCAGGTGAGGTCAATGTATGGCTGCAGAATGGTGCCAAGTGGCAGCATGAAGCCGCTTCCCGCACCAATGGCATGGATGCGGCCAATATGCCAAACTACAGCAGACCGAATTATGGACTCTATGATAATGTATCATATATTCATAATTTCTATGGGGGAACGTCTGCTGAAAAGACAGGCTATCTGACGCAGAATCATGAGTCACAGATTCATATTGATAACTATAGCGGCTATTCCACTGTCATTTATCAGCATAATGGCAGCGGCATGGAAAAGTCAGATTACATCGGCGGGGATACCACGATCGTTCATGCTGCCACTGGTTCTAATATCACGCTTGCGACGGGAAATAATGGGGTCGATGTCAATGATAGCAATGCCGTTGCCAAAGTGCTGAATGCCCTGGCGAGCAAACTCATTTATTCGAATTATGTGAATGGGGAATCCAACCTGTCAGGGACTGTTATCATTGCTTCCGGATTGACGGCATCGAGCGTAAAGGCCGATGTCAGCGGTATGATTACCTTTGATAAAAAAACTGGCGCAGGCACCTATGTAAAGCCACAAGAGGGCGAGCAGAATACGAATCGCATTCAGGGAGGGATCACGGGAACGACCGGTGATACAGCCTACACTAATGCCAATATTCGCAAGGATGACGGTACTTACAAGTTCACGCTGGATCCGACTACGATCACCGTAGAAAATGGGACGGCCATTGCAGCCAAAGACAAAGTGAATATCGATGCCAAAGATACGACGCTGCAGCTGAATGCCAAAACCGGGATCGAGACCAATGGCCATGCGGTGTCCATTGATGCGAAAAAATTGGCTGTCGGCGTAGAAACGAATCATGTAGAAAATGGCATTCTGACGAATGGCGGAAGCGTCAAAATAGCGGGCGATGTCGATGTACTGGCAGACAAGGAAGCCATTCATGCAGAAAATAAAGGCATGGTCACTCTGGGAAGCGGCACCATCAAAGGGCAGATCATTAGTAAGAATAGCCAGATTTCCATCAACCAGGAGAAAAAGGCATCTTCCGTCATGGGCGACCTGTCTGTAGCGAATGGCGGCACCATCGATTTGGCCGTTGCAGGAAATGGAAATGCGTTTATAGGAAATATCACAAAGATGGCTCCGGAGGGCGCCACTCTCATGGCTCTTGGGGATGATGGTACTGTGCACCTTACTGTTGCGGATAAGGCGATGTGGACAGGCGGCCAGAACAATGCCGATGCTGCGCTGGATCTGACACTGAGCGGTGGCTCCTGGACGAATACCAGTACAGGCGATGCCGTGGTCCGGAAACTTTCCGACGGTGACAAAGCGGTGAAAACGATCCGTTATACAGATCCGGCAGACAATGGCGAGAAAGAAATCTCCGTGAATGGCTTCATTTCTATGGGTGAAAATGCTGGTAGGCTGACTGTCAATAACTACAGCGGCACGCACATCATCAGCTACGCACATGATAATCATGGAACCGACGTCAATGACTACAAGGGCGGAGATACCCATATCAAAGCGGCAGAGAGAGGATCCATGGTCATCGCGGCCACAGACAGCAAAGGCATCCAGACGAGCAGTCAGGACGCCGTAGAGAATGCATTCCGTGCGCTGGCGCAGAAATTCTACTACGAAGGCGGGGATGGCAATCTCACAGGGAAGATGCTTATCGCTTCCGGGCTGACATCTTCCAGCCTGTCACGCTTCATGGGGGATATGACTTTCGGTACTGAGCAGGATGGAAAAGGGCAATATAACGGACATCTGATCAATATCAGCGGTGATTTTGAGACCGCTATCATGAAAGGGGCAAGGGCTGCGATCACCAGCTCTCTCATGTCGTGGCGTGCGAATGCCGACGATCTCATCTATCGAGGTGATCTCCTGCGCCGGGATATGGAAGAAGATGGTCTCTGGGCACGTACCTATGGAGGAAAAGATAGCTATGATGCGACAGGGATCGACATCACAAACCAGTACTGGGGTGTGCAGGTCGGCTATGACAAGGTCTATCTGGAAGGCGTGATCGCCGGAGCGGCCATCGATTACCAGACCGGTGATTCCAATTACACCTATCAGGATGAAGACTTTGGTACTGTGACTGGAAATACCGGTAAGTCGAAAGTGTATAGTATCGGGCTGTATGGATCTAAAGATCTTGGAAATCAGGATCATTTCGACCTGACGGTCAAGGCCGGCAGTGTAGGAAATGACTTCACCGTCTATAACGGTATCGGCAATGAACTGAAAGGAAACTACAGAAATCGAGCTTATAGCATTTCTTCTCGGTATGGAAAGAGATTCGGCAGTGACAAAAAATATATCGAACCACAGCTGCAGATGACATGGTCTCATGTCGATGCCAATCGCTTTACAGCGCATAGCGGAGAGGAAGAACTGCAGATCGGACAGGGCAGTTTTGACAGCGTGGTAGGACGCATTGGAGTCGAAGCTGGCAGAAATGGAAAATACGGCACGTTCTATGGAAAGCTCGATCTGGCACATGAGTTCAATGGTGCTGTTCGCGGGACTTACTATGCCGATGATGGCGGATCGAAGCAGACTGAGGTATCTATGAAGGATACCTGGATCGAAGCCACCATGGGGACCACACTTCAGCTTGGTGAGAACGGGACAGCTTACTTTGATGTATCGCGCACCTTCGGTGGCGACTATGAACAGGAATGGAAAGTCAATGGTGGCGTCCGCTTTGCAGTAGGAAGCGGCGTGACACCGGGGGCGAAAGAAGCACAGAAGAGATCCCTCGCCAAAGCCACGATGGCAGAAGAACGGGAAGAGATATCCAGAAGCCAGACAAAGTCCACCATTTCCGAGACTGCACCCATTCCGCATGTACAACTGGTGCCTGATAAAACAACGGCTGGTAAGACCGATGCAGAGACACAAAGCGCTGTTTATACTGCGTCTGCAGCGGATGATACTTCCTATGGCAGTGTGGAAACTACCTATACTGCACCGGTAGCTTCTACCTATCAGGGCGAAAGCAACGGCACACCTGTCTTTACTTTGGGACAAGTTGTCGTCACGGCAAACCGTGTACCACAGCCGATTCTCGAAGCCAAAGCAGATCTCAGCATCGTATCTCGCGACGAGATCGAAGCTCTGCATATGGAAAGCATAGAAGATACGCTGCGTACCATTCCGGGGGTTCAATTCCTGAACTATGGCTCCAACGGTCTCAATGCGAACTTGAGCGGTATTCGCATCAATGGTAGCAACGATATCATCATCCTGGTAGACGGCGTACGACTCAATGACTTCAAAGGCGCAGGCTCCAGCGGGTATGCGTTCACATCTCTTCTGAACAACATGGATAATGTGGAACGCGTAGAAGTCCTTCGCGGTTCGGCTGCCGTGATGTATGGTTCTGGCGCGAAAGGCGGGGTCATCAATATCATTACACGCAAGCCGACCTCCAATACAGCCAGCATGGATATCGCCAGAGGCAGCTTCGGGAAAGAAGCCTACAAATTCAATGCCATGGGGGTCAAAGGGAAGATCCGCTACCAGGTCTATGATGATAAGAGCATCGAGGGAAGTACCAAAGATGCCAGCGGTAAGGTATGGCCGGGACATTCGAATACCAAGAGTTCCGGCGCGAAACTACAGTACGATTTCAATAAAGACCAGAATCTGTCAGTCAGCTATGACAAGACCAGCTCCGACTTCACCGGGGTGGATCTCATCCGTAAAGGCCACTATGTAGGAGCCTTTGACAGCGAACGCCTGACTTTGAAACATGACTGGAATCTGTCCAAACTGTGGAACAACACTCTGGTATATCGGAATTCCAAAGAGAAATATCTCTGCTCCAAGCTCGGCAGAGAAGATCCGTCCATGACACAGCCCAGTACCGGAGATACCGAATACAGCCTTTTCAGCGATACGTTCCGGTATAAATCAGCAACCTACACCATGGTGGGCGGATTGGAATATGTCAAAGGCAAAGATAACAACAATGGCAAAGATGCGAAGAACACCTCCTTGTTCCTGCAGGGCGATTGGGAATTCCTGCCGCACTTGACCTTAAGCGGCGGGGTGCGTCATGACAGCCCGAAAAACTTCGACTCCCACAATAGCTTCAGTTATAAATTGGCATGGGATATCACGAAAAAGGACTCTATCTATGCGGGACGCAGCGATTACTACATCCTTCCGAGCCTGAGTCAGCTCTATGATGTGAAGTTTGGCAATAAAGATCTGAAGGCATCCGAAGGTCGGACCACATCCATAGGCTACAATCATGAGTTTGGGCCGGAGAACTATCTGACCTTTGGCTGGTTTGAAACCAAAGTCGGCGTGGGCTTGAATATCGCTAATGATGGGACTTACCAGAATGTGATTGGCGGCATCATTCGCGGGTGGAATGCCCAGTACAATGTACGCTTGAGCCGCTATGTGAATGCGAAATTGGGATGGTCGCATCTTTACTATGATGATAGTGGCAATTTCTCTCAGGGCTATGCCCCCAAAGACAAAGCCACTTTCGGTATCTACTATGACAAGGATAAATTCGGAGCCGCTTTCGATGGATTCTATTTCATCCGTGATACCTCCCGAGCGAAGAAGGACGTCAAAGGCTGGCCAAGCGATAAATACGCAGTGTGCAACTTATCCTTGAACTACAGAGCCAATACATCGACCGAATTCTACCTCAAGGTAGACAACATCTTCAATAAACTCTGGGCAGAGCACACCGATGTCATTTGGAATGGCGGAGCGGATACCTGGTACGCGATGCCGGGAAGAGCCCTGACCCTGGGGATGAAATTGAGATTCTGATCACCTCTGATAAGTCATATGAGCGTGCCGACTGTCGTCTATCGGAGCTTGCTCACAGCCATAGGTATGGGAATGCAGCTTTGTAATCGGCAGCGGGTGACTCGTAGTGCGAGTGCACACACTGCTGGTCATGAACCATGTCCTTGTGCCGGCAGCTTTTTATCTAACCACAGATGAAGGGCTGCTGGTGCAAGGAAACTCTTCTTTTTTTAGACCGGGTAGAGTACGAAGCACCAAATGACGGTGAGGGAGATGCAAAAATGAAATATAACAATCAGAGGAAAGAAGGTGATTTTGCAACTTACAAAAAGATACATCAATGAAATGATTTATTTTGTAAAGGAGTAATCACGAATGAATATTTTTAAGGGAAAACGAAAGTACGCCTGGCTGGCTGCGGCAGTCACCGCCAGTATACTTGGAGGATATTCCGCTGCGGCAGTTGAATCACCGGTCACTGAGTTCCATACTACCTTGACCGGTGATACAAGTGATATCAGCTTCAATAAGGAAGATGGCAAAGGCTCTTATGTTGCTAAACCCGAAGTACCGACTGTAAAAGAATACACCAATACTCTTACCGGCTTTGATCTTATTGATGAAGCGTATGCTGATGTATTTAAGGACGGAGTATATAAATTTACTGAGGACAGCAAAATTACCAACCAATATGGTATGGACATTATTGAGAATGCCCAAATTGATGCAACAGGCAAAACCCTGACCTTGGTTGTCAATAATCCGGCAGATCAGGGCGCAGGCATCAAGGTTAACCCCGGCTACTCTTTGAATATTAAGGCTGATACCGTAAAAATGGAGCTTACCGGTGAAGATATTTCTTCTGATGGCCTGAAGGGTGTTAATATTGCTAAAGCAGGTGCCAAGCTGACTATTGACGGCAAGCTGGATATTACTGCTAACGGCGATAACAATACTATTGGTGTTTATAATCAGGGCGACGTTGTTGTTAATGGCGATGTAAAGCTGGACATAGAAGGCAATAACGGCGGCTATCAATACTATGGTGCAACCGGTCTGTATGCAACCAGCGCTATGGGTAACAGCAAGGGTGGTACAATTACAGTTAACGGTGACGTTGACTTCCAGGGCAATGCTAACGGTATTTGGGCAAATGCCGGCGGTGCCGTTGTAAACGTTAATGGCGGCGGCAGCATTGTTGTAAAAGAAGGCCAAGACATGGGCTATGCTGCTATTAAAGCAGAAAATGGCACTGTCAACATGAACGTTCTTAAAGATGAGGCTGGCAATGTTACCGGTGCAGCTGACAATGCAGTAACCATTAAAGGAAACTTGAGCCTGGATACCGGTGCGGTAAATTCTGTTGATGTTCACGGTACCAAGAGCGAAATCAATCTGGGCCTGTCAACTGCTGAATCCAGCCTGACCGGTGTCGTACAAAACAGCTTTGCCGAAGGAGGCAAGAAAGACGGTGACAAGACCTTTACCGGTGATGCAAACCTGTGGCTGCAGAACGGCGCAACCTGGAACAACGAAGTAGTTGATACGATTATCAAAAATCCTTCGGGCGGCGAAAAATGGGCAGGCAGCCGTGTAACCAACTTTACCGGCGGCGAGAGCGAAGCAAAAGCAGGCAACATCTTCCAAAAGGACAGCAACAGCCTGACTATCAGCAATTACAGCGGCAATACCAATATCTTCTACGCTCATACCGGCAATGGTGAAGCAGCTGAAAACTACGCAGCGGGCGACACCATTATCAAGGGTGCTGCAGCAGGCTCTGTTGTAAGTATGATTACCGATAACACCGGTGTTGCAATGGATAACAAGGACAGCGTAGCCAACGTACTGAACGCATTAGCAGGTAAACTGACCTATAGCAACTATGTAAACGGCGAAAACAACTTGACCGGTTATGTGAAGATTGCTGACGGTTTAACTGCTTCCTCCGCAGCACTGAAGACCGGTGACATTACCTTCAGCAAAGAGGATGGCAAAGGCAGCTATCCTACCGAAACTCCTGTTGTTCCGCCTAAGACAGAGTTTACTACTACTCTGACCGGTGATACTGCAGCAGATACCGAATATGCAGGCAACATTCAGGACGGCAAGTACGTTTTTGCTGCAGATACTACTGTGAAAGCAGATGCTAATTCTGCAGTTGATGTAAAAGCACCGCTTACTATCGAAGCAGGCAGCAACAAGCTTATTTTGACTGCTAAGAAAGGCAGCTTAAGTGAAGTTGTTGCAGCATTTAATCATAATGTTGCAGGTACAACTAAAATTACTGCCGGTGAGCTTGTAATCGGGGTACCTATGGAAGCATATGACCGTTCCGGTTTTGTTGTGAAGAATGGTAATGTTGACATTACAGCAGCTACTACTACCGTTTATGCTCACGCAGACGGACTTAATCCTGCTTATGGTATTTTAGCGCAAAATAATGGCAGCCGTGTGGATATTCACGGTGACTTTAAGCTGGCAAATGACAGCTTTGGTCCTACCCATGGTCTTTGGGCCGAGGATGCAAAGGATTGGGGTGGCAAAGCATCTATTATCAACGTAGATGGTCAGGTTGATATCAACCTGAAAAATGGTAATGCACTGACTGCTATCAGAACCGGTTCTACCGTTACTGTCGGTGGCGGTAATATTCAGATTGCTAAGGACAACAACAAGGAAAACTATGCCCTGAAGGCTGATGGCGGTAATGTCAACGTAAATATGAAGTCTAACCAGCTTTCTGCCGGCAAAACTACTACAGTAATCAAAGGCAATGCAATTGCTTATAGCGAAAAGGCTAACTCTAATTTTGACTATCCTGATCGAGACAGTGTTATCAATATAGGCTTGTCTGATAAGGATTCTTCATGGACCGGTGTTGCGTTTTCTAAAGACCTTGGTACAACTGGTAATCCTTATAAGGGTATCATTAATCTTTTTGTTTCCAACGGTGCAACCTGGAACAATGAGGCATGGGGCAAAACCAATGCAGCATTTGAAGGCAGCCATGTAGCTAAGCTGGCAGGCGGTGCAAGCGAAGCTGCTGCAGGCAACATCTTCCAGAAGGACAGCCATAACCTGACCATTGATAATTACAGCGGCAACACCAACATTTTCTATGCTCATACCGGCAATGGTGAAAACGCAAGCAACTACGCAGCAGGCGACACCATTATCAAGAGTGCGGCAGCAGGCTCCGCAGTTAGCCTGATTACCGACAACACCGGCATCAGCATGGATAACGATGCAAGCGTAGCTAACGTATTGAACGCACTGGCAGGCAAGCTGACCTACAGCAATTTTGCAAGCGGCGAAAACAACCTGAACGGTTCTGTTAAGATTGCTGACGGCCTGACCTCCAGCAGCCAGACCTTGAAGGTTGATACCATTAAATTCAATAAGGATACCGGTAAGGGCTACACCAAAGAAGAAACTGTAAATCCGGGTGGTGGTGAAAAGACTACCTTTACTGATGCTATCACCGGTGAAAAGCAGGGCGTATTCAGCGCAGTACAGCAGGAGGATCTGTCCTATGTATTTGCCGAGGACGCAAAGCATTAATATCAACCAGATGACTCATAAGGAAAAGGATCCGGATTGGGAAGGCTCCTTCATCATCAGCGGTGCGGCTGTACAGAACGCTGCAGGCGTTGAAAATCTGGTAATCAATGCTGCAGACAAGACTCTGAAGCTGAACGTAGCTCTGGACAGCAAGACTGTTGCGCCTGATCCGAATGCAGGTATTCTGAACAACAGAATTCCGCTGCGCGGTGTTGACAACAGCATTGCAGGCAGCACAACAAGCATTACTGCAGGCACTCTGGATATCAACATTGATAATACCTACAGCCGTAAGACCAGCAGCGGCAACCCGCTGATCGGCGAAGGCAGCGCAATCGGCATTTATGCTAAGAGCGCAGGTGAGAAGGCTGTGGTAGAGGTTACCGGCAATACCGCTATTAAGGCTCATGGCTATAACAATGTTTACGGCGTTAACGCTAACGGCAATGCCGAAATCAAGCTGCATGGCGATCTGACGATGGCTAAGGACGGCGAAGAGTGGGCTCTTGATAACGTTATCAAAGATCAGAACACTACTACCTTGGGTGAATCCTCCTGGAGAAACATTGCCGGCATCAACGCTAACGGCGCAGGTGCAAGCGTAACCGTTGACGGCAAGACTACTATCGCAGCTCACGGCTCCGGTGCCATCGCAGCAGACGGTGCAACTGTTAATCTGGGCGCTGCCGATATCGAGGTTAAGAACAACAGTGACGAGGCAGGCTATGGCTTCCATGCTTTGGGCGCTGCTCTTGGTACTGTTAATGTTGGCGGCGAGGGCAAGACTGTTACCGTTAAGGGTAATGCAGGTCTCTTCGGCAAACAGGGCCAGAAATTTGCGAGCGACAGCAAGGAATCTGTTATCAACCTGAAGCTGACCACCGAAGATTCCGCATGGACCGGCGTTGCATACAAACATTTCGATGCAGAAAAAGATGCAGGTCTGAGCGGTTCCATGAACCTGACCCTGGCAAACGGCGCTTCCTGGAATAACGAGAAGTATGGTTATGTATACGGCGATTCAGAATGGGAAAAATATAAATTCACCGGCAGTGAAATCGCTGACTTCGTTGGCGGTGCAAGCGAAGCTAAAGCAGGCAACATCTTCCAAAAGGATGCTAACAGCCTGACCATCGACAACTACAGTGGCAATACCAACATCTTCTATGCACACACTGGCAACGGCGAAGCAGCTAGCGACTACGCAGCAGGCGACACCATTATCAAGGGTGCTGCAGCAGGCTCCGTTGTAAGCATGATTACCGATAACACCGGTATTGCAATGGACAACAAGGACAGCGTTAACAACGTACTGAACGCACTGGCTGGCAAGCTGACTTACAGCAACTTTGTAAACGGTGAGAAGAACCTGACCGGTTATGTAAAGATTGCCGACGGCCTGACCGCAAGCAGCGCAGCGCTGAAGACTGGCAATATCGCCTTCAACACTGAAGACGGTAAAGGCAGCCTGAATAAGGAAGATATTAAACCTGAACCTCCGACACCTCCGACACCGACCTATCCAGAGGATCAGAAGGCTGACAAGTTCAACCAGGGCATCACCGGCAATGACGAAAAATACAAAGAAGAAGGCATTCTGAAGGAAGACGGCTCTTATGTATTCACCAAGAACCCGACTACGATCGAGGTTAAAGAAGGCGCCGCAGTAGGTGCAACCGATAAAGATATCGTAATCGACACCACCAAGGCTAAGCTGGAGCTGAAGGGTGCAACCGGCATCAATGCAGAAGGTGCAAACGTTACTGTTAAGGGCAGCACCGAAATCAGCGGTAATGTAGGCATCAATGCTGAAAACGGCAAGGTAACCCTGAACGGCAGCACTAATATCAGTGGCACCGATGCTGCAATCAATGCAGGCGAAGGCGCTAACGTAGATATCAACACCAACAACAGCGCTCTGAACATCAAGGGTGATATCAATGCCAACGGCGGCAGCATTACCGTAGACAGCGGCAAAGCAACCAGCACTATTACTGGCGATATCAATGCAGCGAACGGCGGCAGCGTAGCAATCAACCTGACCGAGAAAAATTCTGCTTTGACCGGCGGCTATAATGTAGACGGCACCAGCAGCATTGAAATGAATCTGGCAAACGGTGCAACCTGGCATCTGACTGACGGCGAAGAAGCTGCAGGCATGTCCCTGCTGAGAATGGCTAAGGGTGCAGCTGATGCAGGCCTGACCATCAACGGCGGCAAGATCGAGGCTGAAAAAGGCTTCCTTGACATGACCAAGAGAACCAAAACTCTGGACATCGCTCATTACAGCGGTTGGGAAACCGTTATCTATAACCATGAGGGGAAAGGTGACAAGGTTGAGGACTACAAGTCCGGCGATACCGTTATTGCTAAGGCTGACAAGGGCTCCGGCGTAATCCTGTCCACAGACAACAGTGGCATCAACATGGACGACAAAGCTGCAGTTGAAGCAACCCTGAAGGCATTGGCACAAAAGGTTACCTACACTGACCATGAAGCAAACGGCAGTAACCTGACCGGTAAAGTACAGATTGCCGATGGCCTGACTGCTTCCAGTGCAAGCAAGTACCTCGGCAACATGCGTTGGGATGAAAACGGCAAAGGCCAGTATGTCGATGGCAGCATCCAGTGGGAACCGACCATTGAAAAAGGTGAGTACGAGACCTTCGTCATGAAGGGCGCAAGGAGCGCCGTCACCACCTCCTTCCACAGCTGGCGTGACAACATGCAGGACACCTACACCGGAGCAGACCTCGCTGACGAAGACGGCATCTTTGCCAAAGCCCTTGGCGGCAAGACCTCCTCGGACGTCAGCGGGCTGAAAGACAGCAACAGCTACTGGGGCGCACAGGTCGGCTACGACAAAGCCCTCGCAAATGGCTGGCATACCGGCGTAGCCTTCGACTACCGTGATGGAGACAGCGACTACCTCCTGGGCGGCAAAGGCGACAACAAACTCTACAGCTTCGGCGTCTACGGCGTGAAGAAGATGGAAGACGGCAGCTACTTCAGAGTGGCAGCCAAAGCCGGTCGTGTAGAAAACGAATACGACGTCTATACCCAACTCAGGAATAAGCTGCATGCAGACTACAAAGCCAATGCCTATGGCCTCACCGCAGAATACGGCAAGACCTTCGGCAGCGAGATGAGCTACATCACCCCGAAAGTACAGCTCACCTGGTCCCGTGTAGGAAGCAAGGACTACACCGGCAGTGCAAACAATGGCGCAACCATGAACATTTATCAGGACAGCTACGACAGCCTTGTCGGCCGCCTCGGCTTCGAAGCGGGCATGAAGAAAGCCCATGGCAGCCTCCATGCAGGACTCTATCTGGCGCATGAATTCAATGGAGACATCGACACCCGCTACTTTGCCAAAGACGGCGGATGGAAATCCACCTCCTTTGACGGAGATGACACCTGGGCAGAACTGGTGCTCGGCGGAGAGTATAGCGTAGGCAGAAACAGCCAGCTCTATGTAGACTTTGCAAGAGATCTTGGCGGCGACTTCCAGAGAAAGTGGAAGCTGAATGCCGGCATCCGTCTCCGTTTCTGATAAAGTCCTCGATTGACCGCGTGAGAACGCAAACCCAAAAGGATGAAACTAAGCGTAAGGCTTGGTTTCATCCTTTTTGTTGCCTTGAAAGCAGGCAGGAGTCCCTGACGTGTGTGGGAGAGAGGTTCAGCTGGTTCTATAGGTTCAACGGGTGCGGCGTGAAAGTAATATAGCGTCGTATGTGAGACGAAGAAGATCCCATATCGTCATCTCGAGCAAAGTCTAGGGAAACGCTGACTAAATCGCAGAGTTAGATTTCATATGGATTTTTATACATAGCTTCGTCATCATCCTCCTTAAATAGCTCGCTATTCGCGTCAGATGATTCCTTGCTCTGTATAAAAATCCAAGAATGAAATCTGACAACAATTTAATCAGTGTTTCCCTGGAGATCTTTCTTGCAGGACGGTATACGGCACATGTGAGATGGTGGTATAACGCAGCAACAAGGCATCGCTGCTGTGTCCATGCATACGTGCTGATTACCGCAGTGCAGTAGAGATCCCTCGGCTACGCTCGGGATGACGATACGGGGATCCCCCTTATCCAAGGAAACACTGATTCAATCTGACAACGGATTGAATCAGTGTTTCCTTAGAAATGAGAAATTGCGATACGCTATCTCGTTGAACTCAATAGAAAAGCACGACAATCTTTGCTGGATTGTCGTGCTTTTTCGTTTGATGAAATATTATTTCACCGGATTTCTCAGTGTCCCGATGGGGTCGATATTGATCTCTACCACATCGCCTTTTTTGAGAAATTTCGGCGGGTTGAAGCCCATGCCTACGCCCTGCGGCGTGCCGGTCGCGATGACGTCGCCCGGGAGGAGAGTCATGCCGTCGGAGAGAGTCGCGATGAGTTTCGGAATGGAGAAGATGAGGTCGGTGGTGGTGCCTTCCTGGCGCAGGCTGCCATTGACTTTCGTGTAGATGGTGAAGGGGAGCGGCCAGTCACCGACCATGACGGTCGGGCCCATCGGGCAGAAAGTATCGAGGCTCTTGCCGCGGAACCACTGGAGGTGCTTTTTCTGCAGGTCTCTGGCGGTGACGTCATTGATGATGGTGTAGCCATAGACGTATTTCATCGCATCTTCTTCCGCGATGTTCGTGCCTCGTTTACCGATGATGACGCCGAGTTCGCCTTCGTAGTCGACTTCTTGGGTGACTGCGGGATGGCTGTCGATTTCCTCGTCCGGGCCGATGATGGAGGTGGTGGCTTTTGTGAAGAAGATCGGATCTTCCGGGTTCTTGGCATTGGCGTTCTGGTCAAATTCCTTGACGTGTGCCTGATAGTTCTTGCCCACGCAGAGGACGTTCCTTCTGGGGTAGAAGGGGGCTTCGAGACGGACGTCTGCGAGCGCGATCGGAGTGACGGCTTTGTCCTTTCCGTTCATTTCGAGCGCGTGAGCGAGGTTCAGGAGGCCTTCTTCGCCGCTTTCGATGAAATCCCCCAGCGTCTCAGCGAGGGGGATGAAGTAGGTTTCTTCAAGATCGATGGCGGGGTAGATGGAAGTGCCATCGGCGGACAGGACGCCCCACTGGCGTTCGCCTTTGTAGTTGTAGGATACAAGTCTCTGCATAATAGACCTTCTTTCTTATAATATAGAGTGTGGACATATTATAGCATAAATACAGGAAATATGGTTGATTGGTTCATGGCCTGGATAGCGGGGGATAACAGGTTCAAGTGGTTCAACGGGTTCGATGGGTTCAAAAGGTTCAATGGGGATGGTGCGGCGCAAAAAATAATGAAGCGCCGCGGAGTTTTAATAGCGCTTCGCGCCGTTGTCATTTCGAGCGTAGCCGAGAAATCTCTATGGCAGAACGCTCATTGCTTGATGTGAGACAACACCAAGACATCGTTTTCCCTTGGCGCATACACGCAGATTCCCGCAGGGCAGTAGAGATCGAGGGCTGCGCTCGGGATGACGATACGAAAGGATGGCTATCCCCACGTCCTTCAGGCATCGCCCCTTTTATACGGCGGCGAAGCCGCCACCACAACCCTAAACCCTGAACCCGCTCCCTTTTCCTCTAAACTTTCTCTATTTGTCCCTTGCATTCTGCTATCCCGTTTGTTATAATAGCAAAGAATTATCTATGTAGTTGAAATGAGGTGCAACAATTGAAGAAGGGACTTCATCCGGATTATCATCCAGTCGTTTTCCGCGACATCGGTGCTGACTACTCTTTCCTGACCCGTTCTACAGCAACTTCCAACCAGACTGTAAAATGGGAAGATGGCAATGAATACCCGCTGATCAATATCGATATCAGCAGCAAATCCCATCCATTCTATACAGGACAGCAGCGTTTCGGTAAGGCTCGTGGCCGTATCGAAAAGTTCAACAAACGTTACGGCAAATCCGCAGAATAAGGAACAGGGCGCAAGCCCTGTTTTTTATTGCCTTTTTTTGATATACTAGGAAAGATGTGTATGTGGGGAAATGGATATTTCAAGTATCCGTTTGAAATTTTGGCTATGGTTCAGGGTTCAGGTTGATGGGTTCAGGGCTGGGTTCCGCGTGGCTCGAGATTCTTCGACTCAGTTCCCACTGTTCTGATTACGCATGAGCAAACATACGGCATTTCACTCCGCTCAGAATGACGACGCCGCGATTTCAGTCACTAGTCACCAGTCACACCTAATCCCTAGCCACTCATCCCTATGTTCAAACTACAAACGACCAAATTTATAACAGGAGTAAAGCATAATGCAGATCAGCAAATTAGATGGCATGGAAGCCAGATATATGGCACTGGAAGATCAGCTGAGCGATCCTTCGGTGATCGCCGATCAGAACCGCTGGAGAGAGCTCTCGAAGGAGCATGCGGAGCTGGGAGAGATCGTTTTCAAATATAGAGAATATAAGGAGGCACTCAAGGGGATCCAGGATGCACTGGAACTTCTGGATGATAAGTCGCAGGCCGATCTCCATGAGCTGGCGAAGGAAGAGTTGAAGGAAAATGAAGAGAAGCGGGATGCGCTGGATCTGGAAATCCATAAGATGCTGATCCCGAAGGATCCGAATGACGGGAAGAATGTCATCCTGGAAATCCGCGCGGGTACGGGCGGCGAGGAGGCTGCGCTCTTTGCATCGGATCTTCTCAAAATGTACCTGAAATTTGCAGAGCGCAAGGGCTGGAAGGCAGAGATCGCGGATGCGAATGAGACGGATCTTGGTGGGTTCAAGGAAGTCACCTGCACCATCGAAGGGAAGAATGCGTACTCGATCCTGAAATTCGAGAGCGGCGTACACCGCGTGCAGCGTATCCCTGAAACGGAGAGCCAAGGGCGTGTGCATACGTCGGCGGTCACGGTGGCTGTCCTTCCGGAGGCGGAGGATGTAGATATCGAGGTGCGCCGCGAAGACCTGCGTATCGATGTATATCGTTCTTCTGGTGCGGGCGGTCAGCACATCAATAAGACGTCTTCGGCGATCCGACTGACACATCTTCCTACGGGCATGGTGGTCACTTGTCAGAATGAACGAAGCCAGCGTCAGAACAAAGAGAAGGCGCTGCAGATCCTGAAGTCTCGTCTCTATGATCAGGCGATGCGGGAGTCGCAGAGCAAGGAAGCGGCGGACCGCAAGAATCAGGTCGGCAGCGGCGACCGTTCAGAGCGTATCAGGACGTACAATTTCCCGCAGGGCCGCGTGACAGATCACCGCATCAATATGAGTATTTACCAGCTCGATGATTTCATGAATGGGAACATGGACGCGATCCTTGACCGGCTGATGGAAGAGGATCTGGCGCGCCGCATGAAAGAAGGGGAAGCGAATGGCCGCTAATACGCTCTGGACGATCCAGCGCCTGCTCGCATGGACGACGCAGTATTTCCAAAATCACGAGATCGAGTCGCCGCGTCTGGATGCAGAGCTCTTGCTTGCGAAGGTTCTTCACAAGCAGCGGATCTTCCTCTATACGGATTTCGAAGAAATCGTGAATCCGGAGGAGCTCGCACTTTTCAAGTCTTTCATACAAAAGCGTGTGAAGGGAATTTCCACGGCGGCTATCATTGGCGAGAAAGAATTCATGGGGCTCACATTTCATGTGAATGAGGATGTCCTGATTCCTCGCCCGGACACAGAGACGTGGCTGGAAAAGATCATCCAATATCATAGAAATGACGGCGCGATTGAGGTCGCAGACCTCGGGACAGGGAGCGGGGCTATCCTCCTCTCCTTCCTGTATTATTGCAAGGAAGCGAAGGGGGTCGGCATCGATATTTCTGAAAAAGCCCTCGCTGTCGCAAAGGAAAATGGGAAAGAGCTTGCGATGGAGGAGCGTGCGGCGTGGATACTCGGGGACTATATCGATGCGCTGCCTGAGGGGGTGCTGTATGATGGCATCCTTTCAAATCCTCCCTACATTCCTCGCGAAGATATCGCCAATCTTCAGGAGGAAGTGAAGCATGAGCCGATGCTTGCGCTCGATGGGGGAGAGGATGGTCTCGTTTTCTACCGCCGCCTCGCTGAGAAGGCGGCCGCACATCTGAAGGAGGGCGGTTTCCTTGCCGTGGAATTCGGTATCCACCAGTGGGAAGAGATTCTTTCGCTTTTGAAGGAAACGGGCGCGTTTGAGGATTTCGAAGTCATCAAAGACTACGGCGATATCGAGCGCGCGATCTATTGCAGAAAGAAGAAGCAGCATGACTGAAAAAGTAGAAGTCAATGACCTATATTATAAGAATAAAGTAAAGGCGCTCGGCCGCATCATTCGTGAGGGTGGTCTTGTGGTTTTTCCGACGGAGACGGTCTATGGTCTTGGAGGAAATGCGCTCGATGCGGGTGCGGCGAAAAAGATCTACGCGGCGAAGGGCCGCCCCTCGGATAATCCGCTTATCGTCCATGTGGCGGATCCCTCTGAAGTGGAGAAGTACGCAGCCGAGGTCAGCCCGCTCGCAAGGCGGTTGATGGATACCTTCTGGCCGGGGCCTTTGACCATTGTTTTCCCGAAGAAGGACTGCATCCCGATGGAAACATCCGGGGGACTCTCCACCATCGCCATCCGCTGCCCAAGGAGTGAGGCGACACGCGCCCTCATCCGTGCAGCCGGTGTCCCTATAGCAGGTCCGAGCGCGAATATTTCCACACGTCCGAGCCCGACGACCGCGGACGATGTGCTGCATGATATGAATGGACGCATCGCCGCCGTCATCGATGGCGGCCCCTGTCAGATCGGTCTCGAGTCCACCGTGGTGGGCATCGAAGGAGGCGAGATCGTCATCTACAGACCCGGCGGTACGACGAAGGAAGCGCTGTCTGCCATCGCTCCGACTACGGTAGACAGCGCACTCGCCAAAGAGGGCGCACATCCGAAGGCACCCGGCATGAAGTATCGCCACTATGCGCCTTCTGCGCCGCTCACCGTGTATACGGGAGAGGCGGGGAAGGTGGCAGAGGAAATCCTCTCCTTTGCGGAAAAGACGGATAAGAAGTATGGATTCTTCGTCAGCGAAGAAACGGCTCGTCTTCTCCCCAAGGGACTTCCTGTTTTCGTCTGGGGACATCGGGAGGATAAAGAGAGCTTCGCGCACAACCTCTTCTCCGGCCTCCTTTATTTCAATCGCCATCCCGTCGATGCCATCATCGGCGAAGGCACAGATACCGCGGGTCTCGGACTCGCGATCATGAACCGCCTCACCAAGGCGTCCGGGTATCATATCGTGGTGGAGAAGAGGTAGGAGCGGACGGGTTCTGAAGGGGTTCCCGGTTTTGTGAATTGACGGACTTTTTCCATCGGCATCATAGAAATCCGGCGCCTCTTTTTACCTATATGTACCGCACCATATCCGTTGGGTGCATAGAACGTGTCATGTGAAAGGAACAACTCGCCCATTGCCGAGCTGTTCCTTTTTATGTGCCGCTGTTGTATACTGAAATGGTACAGTATTCCTATTTTCCAAGGAGGGCGAAGATTATGAAAATTGCTATGGCGAGTGATCACGGCGGATTTGCACTCAAGGCTTCTCTTATGAAGCATCTGGACGAAGAGAAGATCGAATACATAGATTGCGGGACATACTCGGAAGAGTCCTGTGATTATCCGGATTTTGCAGAGAAGGCTTGCAAGCTGGTGCAGCAGGGTGAGGCGACATATGCGATCCTCGTCTGCGGGACAGGCATCGGCATGTGCATCGCTGCGAACAAGATGAAGGGCATCCGTGCGGCGCTCTGCGGTGATACCTTCTCCGCACATTTCACCCGTGCGCACAATGATGCGAATGTCATGACGCTTGGTGCGCGTGTCGTCGGACCGGGGCTTGCGGAATTCATCATGGACGAATTTTTAAAGACTCCGTTCGAAGGTGGCCGCCATGCCAGAAGAATTGCAAAGATCGCTGCGATCGAAGAGGTGCAATAATGTTTGAAGACTTACAGGAACAGGCAGTGAAAGCTTTCCGTGAGCTTTGCGAAATTTCCCATTTCAGAAAAGGGAGCCTCATCGTCATCGGTGGCTCGTCGAGCGAGATCCGCGGCGGACACATCGGCAAGGACAGCTCCTATGAAGTCGGCACGGCTGTCGTGACGGCTCTGATGGAAGAGGCAGAGAAGGAGGGACTTGCTCTGGCCTTCCAGTGCTGCGAGCATCTGAATCGGGCGCTCATCATGGAGCGCAGCGAAGCGGAGAAGCGCGGCTATGAGGAAGTGACGGTCGTCCCCTGGCTGCATGCCGGCGGTGCCTTCTCGACGAATGCTTTCTATCATTTCAAGGACCCGGTCGCCGTGATGGAGATCAAGGCTGACGGGGGACTCGATATCGGACTTACGATGATCGGGATGCACTTGAAGCGCGTGGCTGTCCCTGTCCGTCTGGTGAATCATTATATCGGGGCGGCCCTTGTGGCAGCGGCTCGCACCCGCCCGCCGCTCATTGGCGGAGAGAGAGCGCACTATGTGAGGGAAAATGACAAGTGATGAGTGACTGGTGACTTGAATGCTGCTTTCGGGCATCGCCATTATTTATACTCCGCGGCGCTTCCTTATGATTATGCGCCGCACCACTCCCGCTGAACCCTCTGAACCGGTAGAACCCGCGGAACCTCTTTCGCACGCAATCAAGGGACAGCACGCCCTATGGGCTAACCCCGAACCTTGAACCCTATTTACTCTTTACTTCTTCCTGATTTGTGCTATACTATCCTTGTGAGTGATTTCACGAATAGCATACCTGCTCAACGGAAGGGCTTGGCCATGTATCCTGAAGGGTACACGCTAAGCCCTTTTTCTATATCAAGTATGCATATTTCAAACCCAAAGATGCATTCGTGTGCGCCTCATGATACAATAAATCAAATGTATGCAGAAACCGGAAATGAGTGTGGGGGATATTTGAGGCAGAGAGTGCTGCTTTAGCAAGCGGTGCTTGGTGAAATGGTGCGATGCGCCGATATTTCTCCACTCTCATTGAGGAAAGTTTTGCATCATGGGGTGTATGAATCGATCCATTCGATTTCACTTTGAAAAATGAAGGGAGTTCATTTCAATGAAACACTTAAAAGAAGACAAAGCGGTTTATGAAGCCATTCAGAAAGAGCTGAACCGTCAGAGAAACAAGCTGGAAATGATCGCATCTGAAAATATCGTCAGCTATGCTGTCATGGAAGCACAGGGCAGCGTCCTCACAAACAAATATGCAGAAGGCTATCCGGGCAAGAGATATTACGGCGGCTGTGAATATGTCGATGTAGTAGAACAGCTGGCGATCGATCGTGCGAAGGAGCTCTTCGGTGCGGAACATGTGAATGTACAGCCGCATTCCGGCTCGCAGGCGAACTTCGCTGTCTACTACGGTCTCTTAAAACCGGGCGACACCATGATGGGCATGAACCTCACGGATGGCGGTCATCTGTCGCACGGCAGCCCGGTCAATATTTCCGGCAATTATTTCAATGTCGTTCCTTACGGCGTCAGAAAAGAAGATGAACTTCTGGATTATGAAGCCATGGAAAAGACCGCGAAGGAAGTCCAGCCGAAGCTCATCATCGGCGGCACCAGTGCATACTCCCGCATCATCGACTTCGAACGCATTGCAGCGATCGCCCATGAAGTCGGCGCACTTTTCATGGTCGATATGGCACACTTCGCCGGCCTTGTCGCAGGCGGTGAATATCCGAGCCCGGTGCCGTGGGCAGATATCGTGACCACCACTACCCACAAGACTCTTCGCGGACCGCGCGGCGGCATCATCATGTGCAGGGAACAATATGGCAAAGCCATCGATAAAGCGGTATTCCCGGGCATGCAGGGCGGTCCTCTCATGCATGTCATCGCAGCAAAGGCTGTCGCTTTTGGCGAAGATCTCTCCGATGATTTCAGGCAGTATGCGAAACAGATCAAAAAGAATGAAAAGGTCCTCTCTGATGAGCTGCAGAAGAATGGCATCCGCGTCGTTTCCGGCGGCACCGATACCCATGTCCTCCTCGCTGATATGAAAGCGATCGGCATCACAGGTAAGGTCGCACAGACGGTTCTCGATGAGATCGGCATCACCGCAAACAGAAACACCATTCCGTTCGAGACTCTCTCTCCATTCGTCACGAGCGGCATTCGTCTCGGCTCCCCGGCTCTGACCACCAGAGGATTCAAGGAAGACGACTTCAAGGAAGTCGCAGACATCATCTCGACAGTCGTCAAAAATCCGGAGGATGCAGCAGTCAAGGCGGACTGCGCAAAGCGTGTCCATGCTCTCTGCGTGAAGTATCCGCTCTACGAAGATCTGTAATGAATACATCAAATAAAAGCCAGTCCGCTTGGGCCGGCTTTTATTGTTTTTGTAAATGAACATTTTTTCGTTTTTGAGACAATGTGACATGCCTTGATTCAGCGTAAGTCCTTTTTCATAAGTAGAGAAGCAGGCGGAAGGGGAAACTTTGGTGGGACACGGAGGCGGTAGGGTCACTCACGGCATGCTAAAAAAGCCGTCTTTGTCAGGGACTGCTCCGCATTGCGGATAAACTTTCCCCTTGACTTTCCCCGGCCAATCCCGTATACTATTGAAGTTGATAAATTTCTCTAACGCGTTTAGAGCACTGGCGAAACAGTGAAAGACAAACGGCATAACGGCCGATAGGTAAGGAGGTGCGAGAAATGCCGGTTCCGAAGACAAAAAGTTCTAGATCCCGTCGCGACAAGAGACGTGCAAATTGGAAACTGACTGTTCCGGGTCTTGTGGAATGCCCACAGTGCCATGCACTGAAAAAACCTCATCATGTATGCCCAGTATGCGGTTTCTATAAAGGCAAACAGATCATCACCAAGACTGTTGAAGAATAATGGTCAAAGGAAAATGCTTCTCGATAGAGAGGCATTTTTTTATTGCAGAAATGACTTCTCACTATGGCGCGATATGATACAATAGTAGGTGTTTCTCGAAGAAATGAGCGAGTGACTGGTGACTAGGGATTAGTAGCTAGGGATTAGGTTTACGATACGAGAAAACCGCTAATTTCAAATCTCCGCGGCGCTTCTGATTTTTATGTGCTGCACCACCATTTCTCGTTTCTCATTTCTCCTTCAAGAGAGGCTTTCATCCCCCAGCAAAGGGCGCTGCGCCCCACGGGCTGATCCTGCCCCAAAAACCATCTGTTATTCCGCAAGTGCGGATTTCTATACCACCATCGACATATCTATCTACCATCAAGGAGGAAGTATGGGGAAGCATTTTTCTTTTATCCATTGTGCGGATCTGCACCTCGGAGAACCATTCGGAGGCGTGCGCCTCGGGACGAAGGGACCGTGGAACGAGCAGATCGGGAAAGCCACCTTCAAAGCCTTTGAAAAGGTGGTGGATGCGGCACTGGAAAATCGGGTAGATGCGATCTTGATTTCCGGAGATGTATATAATTCAGACCATCACAGCCTCGCAGCGCAAATGGCTTTCGGCAGGGAGCTGTATCGGGCGGCGCAGGCGGGGATCGAGGTCTTTATCGTGCATGGAAATCACGACCCGGGAGAAGCCTGGCGTGCGGATATCCCGCTGCCGGAGACGGTGCATGTTTTTTCTTCCGAAGAAGTGACAGGCATCCCGCTCATGAAGGATGGGGAAAAGGCGGCCACAATCTATGGCATCAGCTACAAGACACGCCATACGAAGGATGATCTGGTGCGCTCTTTCCATGTGAATCCGGAGGATGGATTCACCATCGGGATGCTGCACACGGAAGTCGGCGTCGATGGGAGTCCCTATGCGCCTTGCACGGTCGAGGAGCTGAAGACTGCGGGCATCGACTACTGGGCACTGGGGCATGTGCATACGAGAAAGACGCTCTCGATGAAGCCCTATATCGTCTACCCGGGCAATACGCAGGGGCTGGATATCACGGAAATCGGTCCCCGTGGCTGTTACCTGGTCGATGTGGGGGCCTATGGTACAGTGACGTTGAAGTTCATCGAGACGGATGTGATACGTTGGATGGACATGGTCATCGATATCGCCCCTTTCTTGACCGCAGATGATCTTTTGAAAGACGTGGCACGCCGCCGCGCAGGACTGAAGGAATTGACCGGTAGGCCGAATATGGTGCGTCTGGTACTGACGGGGCATGGTGCGCTGCACAAAGCGATCGCGACGGAAGAGGGACGTGATTTCCTTCTGCAGTCTTTGAACGAAAAGGAGCAGTTCCGCCATCTCTTTGCTTATTTCACCCGCATCGAGGATCGGACGCGGCCATTCCTGAATCTGGCCGAGCGCCGCGAGCTTCCCGATGTGACGGGGAATTATCTGAAGGCTTTTGATGCGGTCATGGATCTTCCGTCGCAAGAAAGGGCGAAGATGCTCCGAGAGATGGCTTCTTCACAGCCGGAGCTTTCGAAGTATAAGAATCTATTGGGCAAGGTGTCTGATGAGGCACTTCTTGCTGCTTTCCGCCGGGCGGAGGTGCTGGGAGCGGAAATGCTGACAGAGGAGGATGGACGATGAAAATCACGGATTTGCAGCTCTCAGAGTACGGCATCTATCGGGGCGCGTCCTGGCAGCCATCGACCTCTTCGCTGAATGTGGTCATGGGAGAGAATGAGAGCGGGAAGACGACGATGCTTCGTTTCATCCGCGATATGCTCTTCGGCTACGGGCGCGGCAAGTGGCAGGGACGGAAGGGAAATATGGCATTCGTCCGTGCGGACGGGCAGGCGTATCGCGTCTTTCGTGAAGAGAAGGAGCGTTGGTTCGAGAATGCGAGCCATGTGAAATTCTCCGAAGAACTGCCGACACTCTGGTGGCATGGTCTCACGCGTTCGATGTATGAGCAGATCTTCGCCGTCGGATTAGAGGACCTGCAGGGGGCTTCCTTCCTTGCGAATGACTCCATCCGCAGCCGTTTCTTCATGCTGCAGGGCGGTGATAAGCTCGCCGGTGCCAAGAAGGATATCCAAGAGAATAAGGAAAAGCTCTTCGTGGCTTCGTCTCAGGGAAAGCGCAAGATCAATCAGCTGATGGCGGATCTGGATACCGTGAATCAGGAGCTTGACAGTCTCTCTCATCAGGAAAAGGATTTCGCCGAGCTGCAGAAGAAGCAGGAGCTTTTGAAAAAGCAGATCAGTGAGCTCGAGGCTTCGCTCGCCAAGGACCAGGAAAAGGACAGAGAGCTCTCGAAGCGGCTAGGCGCCAGGGAATACTACAAGCGGGCGCGTGATATCAAGCGCCAGATCGACCTCTCCTCGCAGGTGAAAATGTTCCCGTCGAACGGCAAGGAGCAGTGGAACCAGCTCATGAACCGCATGAAGGTGATCCACGACCAGAAGGCGTCTCTTCAGGAAAAGCTCGATGAGTACACGCCGAAGAAGAAGGAAGACATCATCCCATGGGCGAGCCAGGCTGAAGCACTGGAAAAACTCTACGTCGATCTGGGGCAGTGGCGCCAGACCATCGTCGATGTGGAAGCACTGGAAGAGGAAAAGGAAAACTGGAAGCTCGATTTTGTGAATCTTGGCTATTCCCTGCCGCTCTGGGACCGCGCACTGCCTTTGGAGGATGCCTGCGTCCATGTGGACTGGGCAGAAGGACGGCGCCTTGCGCAGAGCGTGGGTGTCAGGGGCAATGAGCTCCATTTCTGGGAGCAAAGAGAGCCGGAGGTCGAAGCCGTCGCAGAAGAGGCGGCAGAGGGAGACATTCAGACCGAGGAGGATTTCCAGCAGATGGAGGACATGGCCTCCTCGCTCGAGCAGCTTCTCCATCAGGAAGCGGAAATCAGAGGCAAGATCGATGCCGCCTCGCAGCTCGAGGACAAGAAATTCACCTTCTGGTTCTGGCTGGGCATCCTCTCTATGGCAGGAGCAGCAGCCGGCATCGCCTCCTTCTACATGGCCATGGCAGGCACCGCGGCGCTCTATGGCGCAGCAGGCGGGCTCATGCTGGGGATTCTCTGCTTCTTATTCAATAATAAGAGCATCCACAAGAAAGGGAATGACCTTGAGAAATGGAATGATTCGCTGGCTTCTCTCGTGAACGAGAGGAAGGCGATCTCCGACAAATTCCCGGGACAGGCACCGGAAGACATAGATGATCTGCAGGCCTTCCATAACCTGATGCAGAGCCGTCGCTCTGATTTCTACAAAGATCAGGCAAAGCGGCAGGCCATCTCCTGGAAACGGGAAACGGTACGAAAGCAGCAGCTTGCACACCAGAAGTGGACAGAAGAAGGCAAGCTGCTTCGCGAAAAGAAGGAAAAAGCAGACAAAGACTGGGACGCCTTCCTCGTGAAAAACAAACTCCCAAAGACCAGCGCAGAGAATCTCTCCGCGCTGCAGGAGCAGTGGCAGAAGATCTACTCCGCCGAAGGCAAGGGCAAGATCCTCGACCTGCGCTTGGAGCAGATGGATGCGCGCCTCGATGCCTACAGCCGCCGGGCAGAGAGCATCATCTCGAAGACGAAGATGCCCTACACCGTCGATCCGGACGGCATCCAGGAGCTCTACGAGGAAACGCATGCGCGCAGCCTGACGTGGCAGTCCATTCAGGAAAAGAACAACCAGCACGATGCATACCGGAAGGAAATGGACAAGCTCGATGACGGCTGGGCCTCCTGCCAGCGGGAGATGGATACCCTTCTCCATCTGGTCAATGCAAAAAATGTGGAAGAATTCGCGGAAAAGGTGAATGCCCACGAGCATCATGACCAGCTGACGAAGGAATGGGAGGCCGTGAAGCAGGATCTGCGCCTCTATGCAGGCAGCGATGAAGAATTCCAGTCCCTCTGGAACTTCCTGGAAAGCGGACAGTACGATGACTGGATGGAAACCCATCAGAATCTTGAAAAACACATCAAAGAAGAGACGGCGTCACTGGGTGAGCTCCAGAAGAATCAGGGGGCGGTGGAAAATGAGATATTCCGTCTGGCGGGGGATAATACCATCACCGATACCCTGCAGAAAAAAGAAAAGATCGAAGCCGAGCTTGCCAATGCACTCTCCGAATGGCTGACCTACATGTACACAGAAGAAATCCTGAACCGCGCGCAGGCCGCTTATGAGTCCGGCCGCCAGCCGCAGATCATGAAGCAGGCGAATACGTTCCTCTCTGCTATGACCAGAGACAAGTATGCCCTTCGGATCTCCGAAGACGGGAAAGATATCGGCATCGTGGACAGCGAGCACCGCGTGAAAGAGGCCAAGATCTGGTCCTCCGGTACAGGCGATCAGGTCTTCCTTGCCATCCGCCTCGCCATGGCCCTCTCCTTCGGAGAGCAGCTTGAGCCGCTCCCCATCGTTTTGGATGATATCTTCGTGCGCTTTGATGAAGAGCGCCAGCGTGAGACACTGCGCTTCCTCATGGAACTCGGTAAGACCCAGCAGATCTTCCTCTTCACCTGCCACGCACAGACCATGCGCATCGCAGAAGAAGTCGGGAAGGAAAAAGCGACCGGTGAATTTATCCACCTGAAGTCTGGGACCATCGAGCTCGGAGCGTAGACTTTGGAGTGACTGGTGGCTAGGGATTGATTAAGAAAATCTTGCAACGCGGTGTGATAAAAAATTGAGAAAAGTGACTCTCTTCGAAAAGAAAGGGGTCACTTTTTTCATATGTGTGCGATGCTATGTATAGAAGCGGGAGAGAGCATCCCGGAGATGATCGATTGACAGATTTCCCTCATCCTAGGCAGAGGGAAAAAGGAAATCGGGCATCATGCGGCTCTCAAATGCTTCTCCCTTTGAAGGTTCTGCCCGGGAGGAATCGGCAAAAGGGGCAAGACAAGTGAAAAAGACAGGATGAAAACCTAATTACGAAACAACTCAGATAGCTCTGACGATAAGATCAGGCTCGCCTCTAAGTTAGTAGAAGTCCTTGTTTCGTCAAGGCCGCCCTCGAAGACTCTGCGCCTCCCAGCCTGGCGCCCGATTCATTGGATCTGATTCATTCGACAGGATGACATCCTGTCTTTTTTGCATGGGTAATGCTTGGAAAACACTGATTAAATCGAACAACGGTTTAATCAGTGTTTCCATAAGGGAAATGAAAAAGCTCTGCAGGACTAGCGATAGTCTTGCAGGGCTTTTTTTATTGTTTTGGCTATTTGTTTTCCAAATGCCGGGGCGGTCATTGATTATGTATTTAATTATCAAAACATTCGGCGATAGCAGGTGTTTTTCCCTTTTCCTTCTTTGGTTAGCTCGCCCGTTGTTACCATTTTACGAAGAGCTCCTTCCACTGAGCTGAGACTCAGTGCCGGGCAGAGGTTATGGATTTCTTGCTTGGTAACACGCCCGATTTTTTGCTGACAAGCCATTCTCACTATTTCAAATGCAGACCGTTTTCCTTCCATAAGAGCGACCCGATCGTCTAAATCCTTATATGCAGCCAAAATGGTTCCCAAGAGAAATTTCATAAAAGGAATCACATCTTCTTTTCCTTCATGCCAGCCTTTTTGAGAATCTCGAAGAGATTCGTAATATAAACTTTTATTGACTGCAATTTTTGCTTCCAAAGAAATATATTTCCCTACAAAGAATCCATTTTGATGCAGTAACAAAGATGTCAGTAAACGGCTCATACGGCCATTTCCATCATTAAAAGGGTGAATGCAAAGAAAGTCATGGATAAAAATGGGGATAAGAAGAAGCGGATCCGCTATGAAGTTTCCAATTGCCAGATTATAGGTGGCACATAAAGCATCCAGTGCATTTGGGGTTTCATCAGGAGCGAGCGGAGTAAAAAGAGTGACGGTTTGACCGTTTGAATAAGTAGCATTGATGTAATTTTGAGTTGTTTTTATACGTCCGGCTACTGGATTATTCGTGTGACTATATAAAATCTTATGCAGCTGAAGTATATCATTTTGGGTGATAGGAAAGGCATCATAATTTTCATAAATTAACGATAAATCATCGCGATAACCTGTAATTTCTTGTTCATTACGGTTCCGGGGCGTCGTTTTTTCTAATGCAAGCTGTCTGAGATGGGTGCGCGTTGTCGTGATTCCTTCAATGACATTTGAAGATTCTATACTCTGAATTTTTGCAATTTCAATCAATTTTTCCAGTTTTTCCGGCCATTGCTTTAAAAATATCTCCTGCTTTCCTGCTTCTTTGTAAATAGCCGCGATAAGTCCAAGTAAATCGGTATCCAATTTTCGGTCACGTAGCCATGTATAATTAAATGTCCTCATTTTTGTATCAGCACCTTCTTTCTCTTAAAGTATAGCAAAAATTAAGGGTATTTTGTATCCGGCTACATAGTAAGTCAAATTGCCAAGCCTTTAGCGTGAAGTGAGGAGCCATAACGCATCATTTGAAAATTTGAAGTTTTCTTGGCCGATTAGCAAATGAATGGCTTCGATCCGTATTATATCAATCAGTCGACAAGCGCTTCATTTCCGCTGGGGATGAAGGGAAAGACGGATGATCATTGTGCTGGAGAGAGTATGTGCCGGATATCAATCAGGAAAATCAAAAACGGAGGCGATAGCGTATGGGAGAAAACGAAAAAAGCCCTACACGACTAACCGTAGTCTTGCAGGGCTTTTTATTTATATCCATATAGTGCATCGTTATATTTACACTGTTTAATTTACTGTAATTTATCGTAATTTACGGTAAATTAGTCTAAATAGGTCTAAATAAGACTAACTAAGAATGAATAAGTCTACTTTTTCTCGGGAGATCTTTAGATTTCTCGTAAAAAATACATTTTTTAGGTTGCAAAACGTGAAAAGGAGGAGTATGTTAGAAAAGAAGGCCGGAAGGATTAGGGCTGGATGTCAGAATACTTTGTTGAAGAGGACGGATAATGCATGACAGCTGGCGGATGTCGAAAAGGCTGAACAGCGTATATGTTCCTGTTGGCTTGAAAACAGGGATAATGACTATTGCATGAGAGCAAGCGGGATTGTCATGCTTGTGGTGCTGGCTGGAGAGATCAGGTATGAGAGATATACTTCGTTTCTAGGAAAACGCTGATTCAATCGCAGAGTCAGTTTTTACAAGAATTTTTATACATGGCTTCGTCATAACCTTCCTTAAATAGCTCGCTATTCGCGTCAGGTTATTCCTCGCTATGTATAAAATTTCAAGACTAAAATCTGACAACGATTTAATCAGTGTTACCCTAGCACTTCCTCTTTGATCTGTGAGCGGCGTATGAGCTGGCATGGTTTTATCCATTATGATAGTAGTCCTTCCTTCATTGGTTGACTGCATTTTACCATAAGATGAGCGATGGAATGAATTCTGTGGTGCTGGTTGTTTTGGACTTGTATGATCATGGGAAGATGTCTTTGGAATCTGCGCGTCAAGTGATAAAAGCTTGCCGCGAGGGGACCCAATGGTGTGATGGCAACGAGAATGAAGCGGTCATGTGTTGCTGCGAAAATCGTTGCGGATACTGTCTGGAACGATTGAAGCCAGGCGATGCTCTCTATTGCCTTTATGATATAGTCGGAGTCGCTGAAAGTAAGGGACTGCTTAAAGATTATGAACCTTTGAAAGATTTTAGGAATAGGACAGATCAGGCATATAAACTGGCAGGAAAGGATTTGGGATATGACTGGATTTGTGCCAACTGTTTTGAGGAGATTATTAATAAAATCACAGGGGATTCCGAAAAGACCGGGGTTTTAAAACAACTGGTGGAAAGCATATCTTTAAATGAATGGCACGTAGCAGCAAACAATATGAGTGATTACTATATGGCAAAGTATATGGAGCAGAAAGAGAAAGATGATGAAGCGGACTAACTGTAGAGACAAAATGGTATGAAGGGCGTGAAAAAGATAATGAGCGTTTTTTACTTAATGAACAAAGATACACCTGCCCTGCGCGTGGAGTTGGAAGCACAGCGGCATATCTGCAAAGAGGTGCAACCGATCAATCTGGAAGCCGGCCCGATTTATCTGGCTTGCCAGGAACACCGCGTGAGTAGCGCTTTTACGGAATGGATGCGCCTAAGAGCGCCTCTGTGGGAGATTGGTTCCAGACGTAAGGAAATTCTTCAAAACTATGCAGTCAACCTTTCTGACCCATACTGGCTGCAGCCGCAGGGATCCGATATTACCTGGAAAGATATTACTCCATTCCGGAATGATTTTACGCTGAAAGCAGTACCCTCGCCGAATCCCTGCACGGATGGGAGACTCCCTAAACACTGGGCGATCATAGATGATAAAAGAGTACTGATCAAGGAAAGCAGCGACCCGTATTATCGCGAGGCAAAGAATGAAGTGCTGGCGTCTCTTTTGCTGGATGTCTTAGATGTGCCGCATGTTACATATACAGAGCGAAGGAATCTCTCTTACTGCGAAGACTTTATCACAGAGGATAGCGAGCTTGTCCCTGCCTGGCAGGTATTAGGCGCTTGCGAGAAGAAGGAACAAGAAAATCGATTTGACTTTTTTCGGAGGTGCTGTGATACCCTGCAGATTCCCGTCACGGAAAAAGAACTGGCGAACATGCTGCTGTTCGACTGGCTGATCTTCAACGAAGATCGGCATTTCGGAAATTTTGGGTTCATCCGCAGCGTAAGCGATGGAAAGTTTCAGGGAATGGCGCCATTGTATGACCACGGTAATTCGCTGTGGTTTGATTTGCCGGCTGCCGACTTCCATGGAAGATACCAGAAATGTATGCCATTTTCCAAAATCTTTGAAAGGCAGAGCCAATTCATGCGGGCATCAGACTTGGATTTAGGACGACTGACGGATTGCGTAGTGGCAGAGATTTTCCGTAAAGTATGGGGAGAACGTATCCAGGAGAAAGCCATTGCAAAGATGCTCTACTTGGTGCAAAGACATATTTCTTCTGTACGAAAGCAGATGGGAAGATAAGGGAATGCCAGATTATGATGGCAGTGATGCAAGGGATTGCCGGCGTACATGGCCGGTTTAATCGGGCGATACAGAGAACTATGACTTTTTGGAAAGATTCTTGGGGGATGCACTATGTTATGGACCATCACTGATACACACTTTGACCATCACGCCATGATAAAGAGCTGCGGAAGGCCGGAAAACTTTGACGCGATCATCTGCCGGAACTGGCGAGAGAGGGTGAAGCCACAGGACACAGTCATCCATCTTGGCGACTGCGCCTGGCGCTCGGAAGGGATGAAGCGGCTTCTGGAGCTGCTGGGGAAGAAAATCCTTGTGCGCGGCAATCATGATGACAAGTCGCTGGAAAAGTACATGGAAATGGGCTGGGACTTTGCCTGCGATTCCATCGTCATGAAACTCGGTGGTGTAGTGATCCTTTTCTCCCACAAGCCTCGCTTGGGACATCGGGCAGACATCAATATACATGGGCATTACCACGACCTGCATCGTGAAGATTTCTCCCGTCTCTATCTTCCACAGTCACTGGAGGCAATGGGATATCAGCCAATCGCGCTGGATGCAGAGTTTCTCGGGACAATGGCGAGCTGGGTTAGCAGGCGCGCATCCCCAAACTGAAAGAAATCTACGAACTCAAACAGAACCATCGCCCGCTTTCCCTGAGGGATATGTATGGACAGCAGGGAAAAGAACGTTTTATCCGTAAGTTTGATGGGACGCCAGAACCAGACATTCATGCAATTCTGAAAAAGTTTTGCACGATTCCCTCCGCTTTTACCTGATCTTGTAAAAGGAGAAATAACTATGACAGAATACGAAAAAGGGTATCACGATGCGCAATGGGCGATCGCGAACAGGCTTTATGAGTGCTATTTAAATAAATACATATTTGGCATGAGTTGGCAAATGATTGAATATATTACCGGACTATCGCTTGATGACCTTGAAAAGTTGCTATTTGAGTATGACGAGGAATTGACTGCTGCCTGTCTGGCAGAGTCGGACTCGCTGGAGGAAAATATATATCGTCTGCATATTGAACGATACAGCAATGAATATATTCAGGAACAACTTGGCGTCACAGAAGAGAAAATAAGATCGGTGATCGAAGGGAAAGACGGATGCTGCAAAGATGTTTACAATACGGTTTACCAAAAGCTGAAAGTGAAAAAAGACAAGAACCTTGCGGAGTATCAGTATTATCGCAATTTTACTATAGACCAGAAAACTGGATATGAAGAGGTGCGATGGGAATGGGTACAAAGACTGCATACAGCAGGAATGAATGAGGATAAGATTTCGGAAATTCTTACATATCCGCAGAAAGAGGTAGAACGCCTCTTGATAATGAAAAAAGAAGATATCAAAGGCTGGGTCGAGGATCATTGGCAAGATTAAAACTAAGGGGAAAATCTATTAGGCTGATGCTGGCACTCAAGGCAAAAGAAAAACTGTTAAAATTTGGATAAGACAGTCCTAAAGGCAGCTGTGGGAAAGAGTCTTCTGAATGGAGTTAAAATCCTGGCTGGAGAATTGAAGTCAAATCAAATCTGCGGAAGACCGTTGGCGCTAGAACAAATCGATCGTTATTTGGATTCTCTTATCTTGGCGTCTATAATGATTACCTCTTGGCTCAGCCACCTGCTGATCTGAGAAAAAAGATCATGAATACGAACCGACGCACCAAGCCTGGCTTACAACGGTTGGAAGAAATCGAGAACACAAGAAAAGAAGGAGAACAGAATCAGAACGCAATGGAGGGCGATGTACAGATAGTGCCTTTGACAGAGGCCTTCTTCCAAGGGAAGCCGGCGAGCTACTGGCTGGGGCTTGAAGAAAAGAATCGGCGCTTGACGTGTCAATGGAAAGGCCTTCTCCAGACAATGCAGGCAGGTCTTGATTTCGCAGATAACGCAAGTGAGTCGCGCTTTGGAGGTTTTTGATGGAAACAAAAGCGGCCAGACAGAAGGATGATCAGCCCCTGTCAAGGTAGACATGGCAAATATCTAAAAAAATTATAGCCGTAAATTTAATGTTGGTGTTTGAGTATCAACATGGGATTTGCGGCATTTTGTTATGCCACGTATTTTGCTTTGTATTTCTGAACCCGTTTGTTCTCGGTAATCGGGAACTGTTCTAGGATCTTTGCGTTCAGAGCTGCCGCACAAACTTCCATTGGCGTCCTTACTCCAATGGGGCGTGATCGCCGCGGCCTGTCATACGGAGGAAATCGGCAAAGTCATCGATGACGCGATGGAAGCCATCAAGGAGGAGAACCCTAAGCTGAAAGGCGTACTGCCGAAGAACTATGCTTCGCCGGATCTGGATAAGGACAAGCTGAGTGATGTAGTCGACTTTTTCACCGATGAAATCCATGCCGAGGAGCTGGCCAAGAGCAAGGATCTTCTCGGGTGCACCTATGAGTACTGCAATGGAAGAAAGGGAAAAGAACAAGCAGGCCACAAAATAATGCAGCCTGCTTGTTTTTTTATTGCTTGCGGATATATTCTGTGGCTGGACCAGAGCCGACTTTGATGATATAGCCCTCTTTTACCAGACTGGACAAAGTGCGCTCTATCGTTCTCTGGCTGATATCCGGGCAGCGTTCCATAAGATCCTTTTTGCTGATTTTCCCCAGTGTCTGGGCGATGATGGCTTTGATACGGTCTGGCTTGGAAATCTTTTTGGTTACCAAGTATTGAATCCGGTCTTCGAATTCATCATATGCTTTTATGATGATGCCCAAATAATATTTCACAAAAGGAGCATAGGTGTTTTGATTTTCGTGCCAGCTGAAAGAACTTGCCTGAAGAGCTTCATAGTAAGTGGTTTTCGTTTTTTCAATCAGCATTTCCAAGCTGATGTATTTTCCGACGATGTAGCCGGCACGATATAAAAGAAGGAGTGTCAGAAGTCGGCTCATCCGTCCATTTCCGTCATTGAATGGATGAATGCAGAGAAAATCCAGGATGAACATGGGAGTCAGCAGCAATTTATCTATGATGTTTTCCTGCCAGGCATTCTGGAATGATTGACATAAAGAATCCATAGCGTCAGCTGTCTGAAAAGCAGGAACGGGAATAAACCTGGCCCTTTGATGCCCTTGTGCATCTGTTTCCGCAATGACGTTATCTGCGTTTTTATAGTCTCCTCCAATGGCTCCTGTTGAGTAAGAGTACAGATCTCGGTGGAGCTGCCTGATGACATTAGGGGCAGGGGAAATATAGTCGTGATTTTCATGAATCAAGGCGAGTACTTCACGATATCCGGCAATTACCTGTTCAGATCGATTGTGCGGTTCAGCTTTTTTTCTGACCAGTGCTTCTAATCGTTTGTCACTGGTGAAGATTCCCTCGATACGGTTGGAAGCCCCTGTACTCTGGATCATGGCAACGTCTACCAGTGTTTTCAGTTCGTCTGTATTCGCCTCCAGAAATAAATCCTGTCGTCCCTTGTGTTCATGGATACAGGTGAGAAGCTGGACGATTTCAGGTGTCAGTAAATTTTGTATTTCCTGCGAGTAGTTAAATGTCCGCATAAAAATCTGCCTCATTCCCTTATTATCTGCCACATTTTATCATGAAATGTGGCAGATAATAAGGGAATGAGGCAGATAAATAAGGCAGATGTATTGTAATCCTACACTGGTAGATGATCCGCGTTCACTCCTTACTTGATTCGGAAATCAATTGACCGGTATCTTACCACATAACCTCATAACCAAAAACGCTATCCACGAAAATGTGGATAGCGTTTTATCATGTCTAATGTCTGATGTCTAGTCCCTAGTCCCTAGTCGCCAGCGATTAGTCCTGTGTCAGTTCCTGAATGAGCTCATGGACGGTTGTGATCTTATCGATGCGATAGGCATTCGCACCGCAGAAGACGAGGCCGTGGTCTACATCGCCGTGGACGGCGCGGATGAGGGCCATGGTGATGCAGTAGGGGGTGGTCGCCGGGTCACAGGTCTTGAGGCAGTGGAAGCAGCCCTGCGGCGGGATGCGGTGCTCGGTGAAGGCTTTGACGAAGGGGTTCAAGAGTGCGCGGCCTGGCATGTGGACCGGGCTCTGTACGATGGTGACGTCGCTCTCTTTGGCATTCACATACATCTGTTTGAATTCGTCAGCGGCGTCACATTCTTTGGTAGCGACGAAGCGGGTCGCCATCTGCACGCCGGAGAGACCGAGGGAGAGGTAGTGTTCGATGTCTTTCTTATCGTAGACGCCGCCGCCGAAGATGACGGGGATCTTTTTTTCGAATTTATCTTCAAATTCTTTGACAACGGCAAGGATTTCCGTGATTTCCTTCTCATAGCCGTCGCTCTCGTGCTCTTTCACCTGTTCTCTGGTGTAGCCGAGATGTCCGCCGGCTTTCGGGCCTTCGATGACGACCATGTCGGCGGTGCGGTGATGGTGGCGTTCCCACAGTTTCAGGATGACGCGGGCTGCTTTCGGGGAGCCGATGATCGGGGCGATCTTGGTGTCTGTGCCTTCCACGCAGGTGGGGAGGTCAGCAGGAAGCCCCGCGCCGGAGAAGATGATGTCTGCACAGTTTTCTGCTGCGCAGCGGGCATAGTCTTCATAGTGATGGCCTTTTGACATGATGTTCACGCCGATGATGCCGGTCTTTGCTTTTTCTCTGGCTTTCAGCAGCTCAGATTTCAGTGCGCGAAGGTTGGCATTCACTGTATTTGTTTTGAAGTCTGGTTCATTGAAGCCTACGTTGGCAGCAGAGATGACACCTACACCGCCTTCATTGGCTACGGCACTTGCGAGGCCTGAGAGGCTGACGCCGATGCCCATGCCTCCCTGTACGATCGGTACGGTAGCGGTCAGGTTGCCAATGTGTAATGCTGGTAATTTCATGTGATTTTCTCCTAAAATATTCTACAAATCTCACTTTTAAATAACTATACGGTATCGGAGATATGTTTGACAAAATAGCAAGCATGAAGTATCCTGTATTTACTGTAGTTTATGCCATGAGATGAAATAAGTCAATGGATAACTTTTTAAACAATCTTGAATTTTAGACAAACAATATTTGCTATATGTTTGAATTATCACTTGGTGATAAAATTATAGGCGAAAAAAGTCAGTCAATGTGGGCGTTTTTCCTCATATGGACAGAAGCTCATCTGAGAGAATCCTTCTGAAACTCCTTTTGAAAATCTTTTAAATTAATGGAATTTTAATCAATAACTGCGTTGAATCGCCCAAAATATCGATGAAAATCAAAAATAGATGAGTAACATATGATTTTCTTATACATAGAAAAGAAGGGGCGAGCCTCTTTTTGAAATTCTCCGTGCAATCCTTGACAGCTTGTGATATAGTATTATCAGCAGGTGATAAAAATGAGCAGAAATTTCAAAATGGATAAAACCCAAAGACGCGATGCGATACAGAGCCTGCTCCGCCAACATCCATGTCTGACAGATGGAGATCTGGCAGAGAAATTTTCTGTATCAAGAGCTACGATCCGTCTGGACAGGCAGGCGCTTGGCATCCCGCAGATGCGTGACCGTATGGAGCACCTCGTGGCAGGAAGTCCGGAGGCGCGCGGGCTGCAGATCTTAGATAAGGATATCGGTATCAAAGGCGTGGGTCTCTTTCAGACCAGCGATGAGATGGCGGATAATCTCGGCGTGGTGGCTGCGGAAAAATTATATGGCGCAGCTGCTGCATTCGCCGAGTCGCTGGCCGGTGTGCCTTTCGCTTCGACGCAGGTCGGAAATATCAAATATAAGATCGCTGTCAAGCCCGGCACGGCGCTTGTCGTGAAAGGGCGGATCGTATTGGTCAGAGGGAATAAAAAACATATCTATATCAGTTTCTTTGACGGTGATAAAGAAGTTTACCGCGCAAAATTTATTATGCAGATCCTGCAGTAATGGAGGCGTCCTGTGAAAAAAATAGCTGTTGACGCGATGGGCGGGGATTTTGCACCGCTGGAAATCGTGCTTGGCGCCATTCAGGCGGTCAAGGAATACAAAGTGCCTGTCGTTCTTGTGGGAGATGAGGATGAGATCCGCCCCATCCTGGAGAAGCATCATGAGGATCAGAATCCTCTGATCGAGATCCATCATGCATCAGAAGTGATCGAGATGGGAGAGCATCCTGGGCTGGCGTACCGCAAAAAGAAGGATGCGTCTGTCTCTGTCGGCGCTCGTCTTGTGCGAGAGGGGGAGTGCGGAGCTCTCGTGGCTCCGGGATCGACTGGGGCAGCCGTTACGGCAGGACTTCTCGGCATTGGCCGTATCAAGGGCATCGAGCGTCCGGCCATCCTGACGCCGATCCCTAACCAGAAGGGCGGCTATACGTACCTGATCGATTCTGGCGCGAGTGCGCAGCCGAAGCTGGAGACGTATATCCAGAATGCTCTTCTGGGCTATATCTATGCGACGAAGGTCGCGGGTATCCAGCAGCCGAGGATCGGTCTTCTCAATATCGGGGAAGAGGCGACGAAGGGGAGCCCTTTGGTCACGGAAGCGAATGAGGCGCTTTCCGCGCAGAAGGTCATTCCTTTTGCGGGCAATGCGGAAGGCCGCGATGTGATGACGGGAGAATTTGATGTCATCGTCACGGATGGATTTACAGGGAATGTGGTCCTGAAATTTGGGGAAGGCGCCGGGAAACTGGTGGCTGCCCTTTTGAAGAATGCTGTCATGCAGGGGGGACTTCGCGCGAAGATCGGCGGGCTGCTCCTGAAGCCGGCACTCAAGAAATACATGGCAAAGCCTCTTGACTATGCAGAGTATGGCGGTGCGCCGCTCATGGGCATCAAAGGCGGCCTCATTATCTGCCATGGTGCTTCGAAAGCGAAAGCGATCAAGAATGCCATCCATATGGCGATGGGCGTTTGTCAGGAGCATCTGGATGAGATCGTGATGGATGCGCTGAAACAGATGGAGACTCAATGAGAATGAGGTGCAGCGGGTTCTGAAGGCTCGAAAGGGGCGCTCCCCGCCCCAAATGCCGTGGAGCTTTTGAACGGGGAAACGTGATTTCCAAAAGATGGGAAACCCGTTGAAGACATGGAACCATTTGAATTCTCGGAACTCATAGAAACTGTTTTTCAAGTCCTGGCGTCAGTTGCCAGTTACCAAAATTCTCTTTTCAACGAACGGAAAGGACATTATATATGAGTGAATTATGTTCTGCAGGAATTCTGGGGACCGGACATTATGCGCCGGAGAAGATCCTTTCCAATGCAGACCTTGAAAGAATGGTCGATACCAGTGATGAGTGGATCCGCACCCGCACGGGCATCGAGACCAGACATATCGCTTCTCGGTCGGAGACGACCTCCGATCTTTGCGTGAAAGCTGCTCTTCCGGCACTGGAAATGGCTGGCCTTACCGCAGAAGATATCGACTACATCATTGTAGCGACGGCATCCCCTGACTACGTGGTACCATCCACGGCCTGCATGGTACAGGATAAGCTCGGATGCAAGCATGCAGGTGCTATGGATATTTCCGCCGGCTGCTCAGGCTACATCTATGCAGTAGCTCTGGCATCGAATCTGGTGAAAGCCGGGATGTACAAGCACATCCTGATCGTCGGTGCGGAAATCCTTTCCCGCCTCGTGAACTGGCAGGACCGCTCCACCTGCATCCTTTTTGGTGATGGGGCAGGGGCCGCTGTCATCGGAAAGGTCGAAGATGGCTATGGCCTTCTGGCTTCGGATCTTGGCTCAGACGGCAGCCTGGGCAAGATCCTGAATATCCCGGCGAGCGGCGTCGCTGAACCTGTGACCCACCGCGCCATCGACTCGGGCCGCATCTATATCCATATGGAAGGACCGGAGGTATTCAAAGCTGCTGTCCGTCACATGGGTGCGACCACGCTGAAGACGCTGGAAGCCGCTGGCATCACGAAGGAAGAAATCAATATGTTCATTGCCCATCAGGCAAATAATCGCATCATTCAGGCGATCGCAAAACGTCTGGCTCTGCCGGAGGATCATATGTATGTGAATGTCAATCGCTATGGCAATACATCGGCAGCTTCCGTCGGCATTGCGCTTGATGAAGTTGTCCGCGCCGGACGCGTGAAGCATGGTGACTACGTTGTCCTGACTGGCTTCGGCGCCGGTCTTACATGGGGCTGCGATGTCATGAGATGGATGTAAGGCAAGACCTGATTCCAAATAACCAACAATAAACTAGTATTTATATGGAGTGTGACAAGATGAAAACTGCATTTCTGTTCCCTGGACAGGGATCTCAGAAGGTGGGCATGGTACAGGATCTGTTTGAAAACTATGATTCTGTCAAAGCCCTGATCAAAGAAGCGGATGAAACGCTCGGCTTCCCGATTTCCAAAATGATGTTCGAAGGCCCGGACACAGAGCTGATGAAGACCGAATTCACCCAGCCGGCCATTCTGACGGCTAGTGTCGCTGTATGGCAGGTGCTGAAGGAACACGGCCTCACGCCGGATATCGCAGCAGGCCACAGCCTTGGCGAATACTCTGCGCTGGTCGCAGCGGGTGCGATCTCCTTCGCAGATGCCGTGCACACCGTCCATCTGCGTGGCCGCTTCATGCAGGAAGCGGTGCCGCTCGGAGAAGGCGGCATGGCAGCTGTCATCGGTTCCACCCCGGAAACCATCGTGAAGGTCTGCGGCGAAGTCTCCACCGAAGACCTTCCTGTTCAGGCGGTCAATTTCAACTGCCCGGGACAGGTCGTCATCGCGGGTGCTACAGCAGCTGTTGAGAAAGCCTGCGAAGCACTGAAGGAAGCAGGCGCTCGCCGTGCCATCATGCTGAAGGTCAGCGCGCCATTCCATTCCACCCTGATGGAACCGGCAGCTCTTCGACTGAAGGAAGTCCTTGATAAGATTGACATCCATGATACCGCCATCCCGGTCGTAGCCAATGTCAATGCCAAGGAAGAGACCACAGCGGACGAGATCAGAAAGAATCTGGTCGATCAGGCGGCACATCCTGTACACTGGGAAGAATCCATCCGGAATATGGTCGCCGGCGGTGTCGATATGACTGTCGAAGCAGGCCCCGGCACGGTTCTCACCGGCTTCATGAAGAAGATCGCCCGCTCCGTACCCTGCCACCATGCAGAAGATGTAGCCACCATCGATGAAGTCGTGGCTGCACTGAAGGGAGAATAATGATGGAAACTATCGAAAAGACTGCTCTCGTCACGGGGGCTTCCCGCGGTATTGGCAGAGCCATCGCTCTTACACTGGCTGCGAAGGGCTATGCTGTCGCACTGAACTATGCCGGCAGCCAGGCTGCTGCAGAAGCTGTGAAGGGAGAAATCGAAGCCGCTGGCGGCAAAGCCTTCACCATCCAGGGCGATGTCTCCAAAGCAGAAGATGTGGATCGCATTTTCAAAACGATCAAAGAAGAATTCGGTCAGCTGGACGTCCTTGTGAATAATGCAGGGATCACCCGCGACGGACTTCTCATCCGCATGAAAGAAGAAAGCTGGGATGCCGTACTCTCGACCGACCTCAAGAGTGACTTCCTCACCATCAAAGCCGCTGCGCAGATGATGATGAGAAAGAAAAAAGGCTCCATCATCAATATCGCATCCGTAGTCGGCATCATGGGCAATATCGGCCAGGCCAACTACGCAGCAGCAAAAGCAGGCGTAATCGGTCTCACCAAGGCCTGCGCCAAGGAGCTCGCTGCAAGAAACATCCGTGTCAATGCTGTCGCACCGGGCTTCATCGCGACCGACATGACCGATGCTATTCCGGAAAAGAATAAAGAAGCCATGCTGACAGCCATCCCGCTCGGACGCATGGGTCTTGCCGAAGACGTCGCCAAAGCTGTCTCCTTCCTGGCTTCCGATGATGCAAGTTATATCACCGGACAGGTTTTAAAGGTGGACGGCGGAATGGTTATGTAATATAATCAGTAGAGTACAATACAAGGAGACGTCTGTCTTCTATGAGAAAGGTGGTGAAATGAGTAATGAGCACTTTTGACAGAGTAAAGAAGATCGTTGTTGACCAGCTGGGCGTTAGCGAAGCTGATGTCACCATCGACTCCACTTTCATCGATGACCTCGGCGCTGATTCCCTGGATATCGTTGAACTGATCATGGCATTTGAAGAAGAATTCGACATCGAAATCCCGGATGATGCTGCTGAAAAGATCAAGACCGTAAAGAACGCTGTAGATTATATCGACAGCCAGATGTAATGCGCATTCGCATTTCAACATCATATTGGAAGCCGGGGGGGGGGATCCCCTCCGGCATGCCATATGACTTCCTTTGGGGGAGAATATTTCAAAAAAGCGAATGACCGTCGTGGTTCGTTTTTTTGAGGTCTTGTCCATGTGTGATGGATTTGAAACAGGCGGAGCCATGCCTTTTCAAATCCTATAATTTTTGCTTAAAAACCTAACATGCGATAAATAATGTTTAAAAGAAGTTTATAAGAGAGGTGCCCTTTTTATGGAAAGAAGAAGAGTAGTAGTGACTGGCATGGGTGTGGTTTCTCCCGTCGGTATCGGCGTCGATGCATTTTGGAATGCCCTTTTGTCGGGCAAATCCGGTGTAACGCCGATCACAGAATTTGATCCCACGGATTTCCCTGTCAAGATCGCAGGCGAAGTCAAAGATTTCGACCCCGTCAAATATGTGGGTGACAAGAAGACCGTCCGTCACATGGATAGAAATGCTCAGTTTGCTGTTGCGGCAGCAAAAATGGCAGCCCAAGATGCGAAGCTCGATATGAGCGTAGAAGATCCGAACCGCGTCGGCACCATCATCGGTACCGGTATCGGCGGGATTAAGACCATGGAAGAAACCGTAGAACGCATCGAAAAACGCGGTCCGGGAAAGGTGAATCCATTCGCAGTCCCGATGATGATCGCCAACATGGCCTCCGGCATGGTCTCCATCACCTTCGGTCTGCAGGGGCCGGTCCTGACTGACGTCACCGCCTGCGCTTCCGGCAATAATGCCCTTGGCAGAGCGACCCGCATGATCCAGTGGGGCGATGCGGATGTCATGTTTGCCGGCGGTACCGAAGCGGCTGTCGCAAAGACACCGATGGCTGGTTTTGCTGCCATGCATGCGCTCTCTTCCCGTGAATGCCCGCCGGAAGAAGCATCCTGCCCCTTTGATGTCCGTCGTGACGGTTTCGTACTCGGTGAAGGCAGCGGCGTCCTCATCCTTGAAGAACTGGAACACGCAAAGAAGAGAGGCGCGCACATTTATGCAGAGGTCATCGGCTATGGTACGAATGGCGATGCCTACCATATTACAGCACCGCGTCCGGGTGGTGAACTCGCAGCTCGCTGCATGAAGAATGCCATCGCGGATGCAGGTATTTCTCCGGAAGATATCGACTACATCAATGCACACGGCACCTCCACCGGTCTCAATGATAAGAATGAGACCAAGGCGATCAAGGAAGTCCTCGGTCAGCATGCCTATGACATCGTCGTGAACTCCACCAAGTCCATGATCGGCCATCTTCTGGGCGCTGCCGGTGCGATCGAAGCTGTCGTCTGCGTACTCTCTATCATGAATAACAAAGTCCATCAGACACTGAACCTTCAGACTCCTGATCCGGAATGTGATCTTCACTACGCGGCGGAAGGCCCGGAAGATCGCAAAGTCGATGTGACCATGTCCAATGCTTTCGGCTTTGGCGGACACAATGCCGTTGTCATTATGAGGCGCTATGAAGAATGAGACATGCTGAAGTGAGAAGAAGAGACCGTATGGCAGAAATTGAAAAGTTTGCTGCGGAAAATGAAATTCCCGTGCAGAATGCACAACTTCTCAATACAGCACTCACCCATACCTCGTATGCGAATGAACATAAAAATGAAGTCATTCATGACAATGAACGACTGGAATTCTTAGGGGATGCCATCCTGGATCTGGTCATCGGGGAATACCTTTTTCTGCGTTTCCCCAGCTGGCCGGAAGGGGAGCTGACCCGAGCGAAGGCGAGCGTCGTCTGCAAGCCTTCCTGTGCTGAATGCGCAGCGAAATTCCATGTGGGCGACTACATGCGTCTGGGTCGCGGAGAAGAAATGTCCGGCGGCCGCACCCGTATCTCGATCTTAGGCGATGCCTTCGAAGCTGTCATCGGTGCGATCTATCTCGATAATAACTATGAGGTAGCATCCCGCTTCATCTTGGGGCACATGAAAAAATTCCTCAATCTGATCGATCAGGGGGACTATGACCATGACTACAAGTCTGACCTGCAGGAAATGGTACAGAAGCACGGAGATGTGAATATCTCCTATGTTGTCACCAAGGACGAAGGACCGGCACATGACAAGACCATCTGGATGGAAATCCACATCAATGGCAAAGTCATGGGGGAGAGCGTCGGAAAGAATAAAAAAGAAGCAGCCCAGCGGGCTGCCAAAGAAGCCATCCGAAGGATTCAGCTTGGTGAAACCGTATGATGGGAAAAGCTGCCGAAAGGCAGCTTTTTTTGCGCGTTCTGCAAGGAAGAAGAAATCCGCGCCGGGCGGTTTGAGGGGGGGCATAAAATTTGAAAGCAGGGATTAGATGCTTCAAGTGACTGGTGATTAGGGACTAGGAGACATCGGACTCCCGTATTGTCATTTCGATCGAAAGGGAGAAATCTTTGTCATTCGCGGCTCAGCGGTTGATGTTTGGAACTCTCAAACGGGAAATCTGATACCCACTTACTTTCGGGCATTGTCTATATATATTCGCGGCGCTTCCTTATTTTTATGCGCCGCACCTGAACCCTAAACCCTGAACCCCGAACCCTCAAACCATTACCCCCCGTTTTTTCAGAAGAAATCGAAAATATCCTTGACATTCCCATAGGTGAATGCTATTCTAATATCGTAAGTTAGCACTCGAGAATAATGAGTGCTAATAAATTCAGGTGATACATATGGCACGTAGAATCAATCAAGAAAGCACCGGACATGGTGTGAATGAACTGAATGAAAGAAAAAGGCGCGTCCTATGGGCGGTGGTGCAGGACTATGCAGACACGGCCGAGCCGGTCGGTTCGCGCACGATCGCACGGAAGTATGACCTGGGCGTATCGAGCGCAACGATCCGAAATGAAATGCAGGACTTAGAGGATGAAGGCTATCTTGAGCAGCCGCATACCTCCGCCGGACGCATCCCTTCGATCAAAGGATATCGTTTCTATGTGGACTGGCTGATGCAGCCTGCTCCGGTCTCTTCGGAAGAAGAGCAGATGATCGACCACATGCTGATGGATCATGTGAACCGTCAGGAAGAGATCTTCCGGAATATGGCCAAAGCCGTAGCGGTGCTGACGCATACGCTGTCGGTCGCAGCGTCTGCGGGACAGAAGAAATTCAATTATGTCCGTTTCCTTCCGCTCGATGGCAGGCGGGCGATCCTCCTTGTCGTGACGGATCAGGGCGATGTATCGAATGCGGTGGTGGATATTCCGAAAGGATCCTCCTTCGACGAGATGCAGCTCCTTGCGGATAAGCTGAATCATTTCCTGCACGGCAGGGAGATCGACCATACGGATGAAGAGATGATCCTCTCCTTCCAGCGAGACGTAGAGAAGGATCTGACACCCTATCTGTCGGTCTTTCAGGCACTGCAAAAGGCTGTGAGCCCGCAGAAAGAGGTCTACGCCGGCGGAGCTTCGCAGCTGATCGAGCAGCCGGAGTTTAAAAATGTAGAAAAGATGCAGGATATACTGAATCTCTTAGAGAAAAGAGACATGCTTGAAAGTATGCTTCTTTCCTCTTCCGATCAGCCTATCGCTGTGCATATCGGGACAGAGAATCCGATGAAGTCGCTCTCGGATCTGTCTGTTGTCAGAGCGCAGTTCACATCCGGCGGCCGGGTCATCGGCTCCGTGGCCGTCTTAGGACCGACACGGATGCAGTACAGCCGCATTGTCGGTATGATGCGTTTCATGCAGCAGCGGCTGGATCTGTTATTAAAAGGGAAAACATAGGAGGCTCCTGGATGAAGGAAGATAAGAAGAAAGTCGACGTCGAAGAACCGATGAAAGAAACCGAAGCCAAAGAAGAAAAGAAAACGTCTCCCGTAGATGACTTGATGAATCAGCTCGGCGAAGCGAAGAAGACCGCCGAAGAAGCCAAAAACAAGGCGGAGGCAGCGGAGTCCAAGCTGGCTACGGCTCTTTCCCAGTACGTCAGACTGCAGGCAGACTTTGATAATTTCCGCCGCCGCACCAGAGAAGCGGAAGCGAAAGCTGCGGAGACACATACCGCAGAAACACTGAAAGTTTTCCTGCCGGTGCTGGATAATTTCGAGCTGGCGCTTGCTCACATGAAAAAAGATGAAGGCGGCGCGGCTTATGTACAGGGCTTCGAGCTCCTGCAGAAACAATTCGTCAAGATCATGGAAGGCTTCGGCGTGAAGGAGATCGAAGCACTGGGAAAGACCTTCGATCCGCATTTCCATGAAGCGGTCATGATGCTCCCGGCAGATGACAAAGAAGATGAAACCATTTCCATGGTATTCCAGAAAGGGTATCTGTACAAGGACAGCGTACTCCGCGTAGCGAAGGTACAGGTCGTGCATAACGGCTAACCGATGGGACGCTCTGCGATTCCATTTCTCTATATAAAATTTCGTATGTACAAATAGAAAGAAAGGGGACATTTCAAATGTCAAAAGTTATTGGTATCGATCTGGGGACTACAAACTCTGTTGTTGCCGTCATGGAAGGCGGTGAGCCTGTCGTCATTCCGAATGCGGAAGGTTCTCGTCTGACCCCGTCTGTCGTCGGCTTCTCCAAGACCGGTGAACGTCTGGTCGGCCAGCTGGCAAAACGCCAGGCGGTATCGAACCCGCATCGCACCATCGTTTCCATCAAACGTCACATGGGCAGCGACTACAAAGTCACCATTGATGACAAATCCTATACCCCGCAGGAAATTTCTGCGATGATCCTGCAGAAGCTGAAGGTCGATGCAGAAGCTTATCTCGGCGAAAAAGTCACCGATGCAGTCATCACCTGCCCGGCTTATTTCACCGATGCACAGCGCCAGGCGACCAAGGATGCCGGCAAGATCGCAGGGCTGAATGTCCTTCGTATCATCAACGAACCGACCGCATCCTCTCTGGCTTACGGCCTCGATAAGATCAAAGACGGCAAAGAACATCGCTTCCTCGTCTATGACCTCGGCGGCGGCACTTTCGATGTATCCATCCTGAATCTGGCGGATGGCGTCTTCGAAGTCGAAGCCTCCAACGGCAACGGCCATCTCGGCGGTGATGATTTCGATGCCCGCGTCATGGACTGGATTGCTGAAAAATTCAAAGCACAGAACGGCTTCGAACTGAAACGTGATCCGATGACGAACCAGAGACTGAAGGAAGCAGGCGAAAAAGCCAAGATCGAGCTGTCCTCCGTCATGAGCACGGATATCAACCTGCCATTCATCACTATCGACTCCGATGGTCAGCCGGTCCACTTCGATGCGACCCTGACCCGCGCAGAATTTGATAGAATCACCGAAGACCTCGTACAGGCGACGGTAGAACCGATCGACCTTGCGATGAAGGATGCAGGTCTTTCCGTCGGTGATATCGATAAAGTCCTTCTTGTCGGCGGTTCTTCCCGTATCCCGGCAGTACAGACCTTGATCAAGAATAAATTCGGCAAGGAACCATCCAAGGGCGTGAACCCGGATGAATCCGTCGCTGTCGGCGCTGCCGTTCAGGCCGGCGTCCTCAAAGGCGAAGTCAAGGACGTCCTTCTCCTCGATGTTACCCCGCTGTCCCTCGGTATCGAGACCCTGGGCGGTGTCTTCACGACCATGATCAAGAGAAATACCACCATCCCGACCTCCAAGTCTCAGGTCTTCTCCACCGCAGCTGACAATCAGCCATCTGTAGACATTCATGTCCTGCAGGGCGAACGTCCGATGGCAGCGGACAACAAGACCCTCGGCCGTTTCGAACTCTCCGACATCCCGCCGGCTCCACGGGGCGTACCGCAGATTCAGGTCACCTTCGACATCGATGCGAACGGCATCGTCCACGTTTCTGCAAAAGATCTCGGCACCGGCAAGGAACAGAAGATCGATATCACCTCTTCCACCGGCCTTTCTGATGAAGAGATCCAGAAGATGCAGGACGATGCAAAGGCGCATGAAGAAGAAGATAAGAAACGCAAGGAAGGCATCGAAGCCAAGAACAATGCGGAAGCGCTGATTTACCAGGCGGAAAAGACGGTCAAAGAACTCGGCGACAAAGCAGATGCTGCTAAAGTCAAAGAAGTCAATGACGCCATCGCTGCCCTGAAAGAAAGCCTCAAAGGTGATGACACCGCGAAGATCAAAGCTGATGCGGAAGCACTCACCAAGCCGCTGCATGAACTCACCGAAAAGCTGTACCAGCAGGCACAGCAGGCGCAGGCACAGCAGCAGGCAGGCGCTCAGCAGGGCCCGCAGCAGGGACCTCAGGCAGGTGCCAAGAAAGCCGATGACAATGTAGTCGATGCCGATTACAAGGTCGTAGACGACGACAAGAAATAATTGATCCCCTGCAAGGGGATCATCATAGAGAAACTCAGAAGGTTCTGAAGGTTCTACGGATTTCCAGAAAACTGGAAGAGAGCGGAGCCTTCAGGACCTTTTGAGGCGTTTCCCTAATTTCTTTGAGGATAGAAAAGAATGGCAGACAGCAGAGATTACTATGACGTGCTGGGCGTCAATAAAAGCGCCTCAGACGATGAAATAAAGAAAGCATATCGCCGGCTGGCACGCAAGTACCATCCGGATCTGAATAAAGACAATCCAAAAGCCGCGGAAGAAAAATTCAAGGAAGTCAATGAAGCCTACCACGTCCTCTCCGATGCGGACAAGAGAGCGCAGTATGACCAGCTCGGACACGATGCCTTCACGCAGGCTGCCAGCGGCGGCGGTGCAGGCTACGGCGGCTTCGGACAGGGAGGCTTTGGCGGTTTCGGCGGTCAGGGAGGCTTTGGCGGCTTCGACATGGGTGATATTTTCGACATGTTCACCGGCGGCGGACGCAGACGGAGCAATGGCCCGGAGCAGGGCGCTGACCTCCGCTATGATATGGAGATCACCCTTCGCGAAGCAGCGACTGGTATCAAGAAGAAATTCACCGTACCGAAGAATGATACCTGTACCCATTGCCACGGCACCGGTGCAGAGCCAGGCTCCTCCGTTGAGACCTGCCCCGACTGCCACGGTACCGGACAGCAGCGTGTGGTAAGGAATGGTCCTTTCGGACAGATGGTGAATATCATCACCTGCCAGCACTGTCAGGGCAGCGGCAAGATTATCCGGAATAAATGCTCCGAATGCCGCGGCACCGGCACGATCCGCGTGAAAAAGACCATCGAAGTGAATATCCCGGCCGGTGCTGATACCGGCGTTCGCATGCGCGTCTCCGGCGAGGGTGAGCCAGGCAAGCGCGGTGGTCCGAAGGGGGATCTCTACGTATACATCTACGTGAAAGACGATCCGGACTTCGAGCGTGACGGGGATGATCTCTACAAGAGCGTAGACATCACCTTCCCGGTCGCCGCTCTTGGCAGCACCATCAAGGTCAAGACCCTTGACAAAGAGGTCGAGCTCAAGATCCCCGCCGGTACGCAGAGCGGTACCCGCTTCCGCATCATCGGCGAAGGCATGCCGCACCTCCAGTCCAGCCGGAAGGGCAATCTGTACGTGGAAGTCAAAGTCACCGTACCAAAGCGCCTGAAAGAAGAGCAGAAAGAAGCCCTCCTGAACTACGCACACCTCATGGGAGAGGACTGCGCGCAGTACAAAGGAAAGAGCTCATGGCTTGATAAGATCATCGATAAGTTTAAGTAAGACACTTGAAACCGCTTGGCGGATGGATTCCATTCGCCAAGCGGTTTTTTTATGAAATGGACGCATTTCCATGGCCTCCTTTTGCCGATCCATACCTGACTGTAGGAGACCCCATAGCTCGAAAAGGAAAGTGCCTGATATAGGGAGATGACTGTGAAAATGCCGGGTCTGCACCCGGCATTTTCACAGTCTTTTTATTCAGGAGCATGAAGTATCCAGTACCATAGAAAATGAAACAAATCCGGTGCGGGAGCTGTTTTCCCGATCGGGAAAAGGGAGGGAAACGTCATGGGAAATTTATATGGATATATCCGTGTCAGCACCAGAGAACAGAATGAGGACAGGCAGATTCTTGCACTGAAAGAACTTTCTATCCCGGAGAAACATTTGTTTATTGATAAGCAATCCGGTAAGGATTTTGAACGTCCTCAGTATCGGAAAATGGTCAGGAAACTAAAAAAAGACGATCTGCTCTATATCAAGAGCATCGACCGTCTGGGGCGTAACTATTCTGAGATTCTGGAGCAATGGCGGATACTGACGAAGGAAAAAGGGATTGATATGGTGGTACTGGATATGCCGCTGTTGGATACCCGTCGGGGAAAAGACCTGATGGGGACATTTCTCAGCGATATTGTGCTGCAAATCTTGTCCTTTGTGGCAGAAAACGAGCGCACCAATATCCGACAGCGTCAAGCAGAAGGAATTGCCGCCGCCAAAGCCAGAGGTGTCCGCTTCGGCAGACCCCCGGCGCCTTTACCAGAAAACTTCCATCATCTATATCAGCAATGGAAAAATGGAAAAATCACCGGAACAGCTGCTGCTAAGTTGTGTGGGATGCCGCTTTCCACCTTCCGCTATCGTGCGGAGATTTACGAAAAAGCCAAGTTGTTGTAAGCGGGTATTTTTACAGGAACCTGTACTTTCCTGTAAAATACCTGCTTTTTAGCTTTATGAAAATGATACCACAGAACACCGGCTTTTTCCATGCAAAATCTGTGAACAAACGCTCTTTTCCTCATTTGAAAACACCAGAAAATGCCCCTGCGAAAAAGTACACCATCTTGTAGATGGCTGCCTTTCTGTAAGCACATGGATATATGAGGGGTAAAGAAATGGCAGAACGACAGGTCAAGTCAAGGCAGCGTGTGGCGGATCACGGCGAGGTATTCACAGCCGAACGCGAAGTAAAAGCCATGTGCGACCTTGTAAAACAGGAAACAGAACGGATTGAAAGCCGATTTTTGGAGCCAGCCTGCGGAAATGGGAATTTTCTTGTGGAAGTTCTCCGCCGGAAGCTGGCAGTGGTAAAAAGTCGTTACAGGAAAAGCCCCTTTGATTATGAACGGTACTCCGTACTGGCGATGACCAGTCTGTACGGAGTTGACATTTTGGAGGATAACGCAGAGGAATGCCGTCAGCGGCTGTTTGACATCTGGGACAAGGAATATACCGCCAATGCCAAAGCCCAGGCAAATGAACAGTGCCGGGAGGCGGTACGGTTTATCCTGCGCAAGAACATTCTGTGCGGAGATGCGCTCACCATGCTCCAATCAGACGGTTCCCCTATTGTTTTTGCAGAGTGGAGCCTTGTTACAGGCAATCAGATGAAGCGCCGTGATTTTGCACTGGATGAGCTTCTGAACGGACACGAGGAGGAGATGAATATTTTCATGATCGGCTGGGAGTATGACGAGGAAGTGCAGGCATTGATCCCACCGCCCATCAAGGAATATCCGTTGACCGATTACAGGAGGGTGCAGGACTATGAGTGATTTTTATAGCAGTATGTATAACCCGGATGTCCTCACCTGTCTGGCGAATCTATCCAACGACGAGGTATTCACGCCGCCGGAGGTGGCAAACCGGATGCTGGATATGCTGCCGGAAGAACTGTGGCATGACAGCAGCGCAACATTTCTCGACCCGGCCTGTAAGTCCGGGGTGTTTCTGCGGGAAATTGCAAAACGGCTGATTGAGGGCTTACAAGAGGAAATCCCGGATTTGCAGAAACGCATCGACCACATTTTTCACAAGCAGCTGTATGGCATCGCAATCACCGAGCTGACCAGCCTTCTTTCCCGGAGAAGTGTGTATTGTTCCAAGTATCCCAACAGCAAGTATTCCATCACGCTTTTTGAGGACACCAGCGGCAACATCCGATACAAGCGGATACCGCATTGCTGGCAGAACGGCAAGTGCCTGTTTTGCGGTGCGTCCAAGAGTGAATATGAACGAGGGAACGAACTGGAAACCCATGCCTATGAGTGGATACATACGACTAAACCGGAGGAGATATTCAAGATGAAATTTGATGTAATAATCGGCAATCCACCGTATCAATTATCAACTGCTGGCGATAGTAATGGGGCACAAGCCAAACCCATATACCAATTATTCGTACAGCAGGCAATAAAGTTAAAACCTCGATATGTAGTGATGATTACACCCTCACGGTGGTTTTCTGGAGGGTGGGGATTAGATGAGTTTCGTAATAATATGATGAAAAACGACCACATTAGAATAATTCATGATTATCAGAACTCATCGGATTGTTTTTCAGGTGTTGAGATAAAGGGTGGCATTTCTTATTTCTTGTACGATAGAGATAACAAAGGAACATGTATGTTCTATTCTCATGAAGCAGACAAGATTATATCAAAAACAGAAAGATATTTGCATGAAGAAGGTTGTGATGTAGTTATTCGATATAATGAATTGATTAGCATTTATCGAAAAGCAAGGCTACACACTGGTTTTATTCCATTTAGCAGTATTGTTTCTGGAAGAAGTCCTTTTGGTTTAAACACAAATCATTACGGACATGAAACTCCGAAATCATCATCCGATGTAAAGTATTTTGAAAGAAAGGGATTACGATATATTTCCTATAATCAAATTACTAAAAATTTAGACGCAATTAAATTGTTTAAACTATTTGTCCCCAAAGCAGCTGAAGATGGAAAGATACCCGGAAAAGTTATAGGAGCAATAACTCCTGGAGAGCCGGGGACAATTTGTAGTGGAACATATCTTTTGGTTGGACCATTTTCTTCTCAACAAGAAATGAAAAATGTTGGCTCTTATATGAGGACGAAGTTTTTTAGAGCATTAGTTGCGGTAAATAAAATATCACAGGACTCTTATGCAAAAGTATATGATGGAGTTCCAATGCAAGACTTTTCAAAAACATGGACAGATGAAGAACTTTACGAAAAATATGGATTAACAGATAACGAAATCGCTTTCATTGAAAGTATGATTAAACCAATGGAATTAGGTGGTGATGGCAATGGCCACTGATTTCTTCCCGCAACGCCCCAGTGCCCACCCAATGATCTATGCCTACGAGGACACCAATCCGCAGTATCAAGGGCTTTTGAAGGTGGGCTATACCGCCATTGATGTGGACAAGCGTGTTGCCCAGCAGTATCCCACCAAACGACCGGATGGCAGTGTTCCTTATCGAATCGTCTACCGGGAAAGTGCTATGTATCCGGATGGTTCCTCGTTCACTGACCATGATGTTCATCGTGTCTTGAAACGAAAGCAGATTCCATGCATGGGCGGTGAATGGTTTCGCTGCAGGGTAAATGATGTCCGAGCGGCTGTGCTGGCCGTCAAAAACCATACTGACAATGCGGAGAATCGAGTCAACAGCTTCTCCATGCGCCCGGAACAGCAGAAAGCCGTGGACAAAACTGCCGCTTATTTTCAGAGCGCTTATGACGAGGATTCTACCCGCTGTCCCAAATTTTTGTGGAACTGCAAAATGCGCTTTGGTAAAACCTTTGCGTCCTATCAGTTGGCAAAACGAATGGGATTCAAAAGGATTCTGATTCTGACCTTCAAGCCGGCTGTCGTCAGCGCATGGCAAGAGGACTTGAACAACCACATTGATTTTGAGGGCTGGCAGTTTATCAGCCGCAACACAGAACTGACCTATGAAACGGCGGACAAGTCCCGCCCCATCGTCTGCTTTGGCTCTTTTCAGGACTATCTGGGAGTGAATAAAGAAACCGGCGGCATCAAGGCAAAAAACGAGTGGGTACATTCCACCAACTGGGATTTAGTTGTTTTTGACGAGTACCATTTCGGAGCATGGAAAGAAAACGCCAAAAAGCTGTTTGAGCAGGAGGACGAGGACAGCTACGACAGTGAGGATATGGACAAGTATGACCGTGGCAACGCCTACGATGAAACGTTCCTCCCCATCACCGCCATGTACTATCTATATTTGTCCGGTACGCCGTTTCGGGCGCTGAATTCCGGTGAGTTTATCGAGGATCAGATTTACAACTGGACATACTCGGATGAACAGCGGGCAAAGGGAATTTGGAAAGGTGACAATAATCCTTATGCCGCACTGCCCCGCATGGTGATGATGACTTACCGCATCCCGGACAGTATCCGTCAGATCGCTATGCAGGGAGAGTTCGATGAGTTTGACCTGAATGTGTTTTTCTCTGCCAAAGGCAAAGGGACGGACGCTTGCTTTGTCTATGAAAATGAGGTGCAGAAGTGGCTGGATCTCATTCGGGGTGCTTATCTGGAAACCAGTGTGGATGATTTGAAATTGGGTGCTAAGAAACCCGCCATGCCGTATGCCGATGTACGTCTGCTGAATGTCTTGCAGCATACGCTTTGGTTTCTCCCCAATGTAGCTTCCTGCTGTGCGATGAAAAATCTGCTGATGCAGAAACAGAATACGTTCTATCATGATTACACCATCAATGTCTGTGCAGGGCCGAGTGCCGGAATCGGTGCAGCGGCTCTGGAGCCGGTGCAAAAATCCATGCGTGACCCATTGGAAAGCAAGACCATCACCCTCTCCTGTGGTAAGCTGACAACGGGCGTTGCAGTCAAGCCATGGACAGGCATTTTTATGCTGCGCAATCTGTCCAGCCCGGAAACCTATTTTCAGGCGGCGTTTCGTGTGCAAAGCCCGTGGGAAATCACAACGGACGGCGGCAAAAAAGAAATCGTCAAAAAGGAATGCTATGTGTTTGACTTTGCTCTTGACCGAGCGCTCAAACAGATTTCCGATTACAGCTGCCGTTTGAACATTGACGAAGGAAACCCGGAAAAGAAGGTAGCGGAGTTTATCAAATTCCTTCCGGTCATCGCTTACGATGGCAGCACCATGCGGCAGATTGATGCAGGCGAGGTTCTGGACATCGCTATGGCAGGTACATCTGCCACCCTGCTTGCCAAACGCTGGGAGAGTGCACTGCTTGTCAATGTGGATAACGATACTCTTTCCCGTTTGATGGCTAATCCGGCGGCGATGGAAGCTCTGATGAAAATCGAAGGGTTCCGCAGTCTGAACAAGGATATACAGACCATTATCAACAAGTCCGAAGCTGTAAAAAAGGCAAAGAAAGAGGGCACAGAAAAACTCACGCCAAAAGAGAAAAAAGAGCTGAGCGAGGAAGAAAAAGAGTACAAATCCAAACGCAAACAGATTCAGGAGAAGCTGATTAAGTTCGCCACCCGTATTCCCGTTTTCATGTATCTGACCGATTATCGAGAACGATGCCTGAAGGATGTCATCACACAGCTGGAGCCGGGACTTTTCAAAAAAGTAACAGGTCTGGATGTCAAAGATTTCGAGTTGCTGGTATCTCTTGGCGTGTTCAATGATTCGCTGATGAATGATGCCGTTTATAAGTTCAAGAGATACGAAGACGCCAGCCTGAGCTACACGGGTATTAACCGGCATGAAGGGGAAAACCGTGGCGGTTGGGATACGGTGATCTCGGATGCTGACTATAACAGTATGTTCGCTCTGCAGCAGGCTTCGATGGAAGCCCCGATTCCTTCGGCGGATGATTTGCCGGAAAAACCGTTTCTGGATTTTGCGAAAGCTGTCCGGGATATGGATCAGCCCAAAAAGAAGCTGCAAGCCGCAGAAAAGCCAGCTACGTATCGGCGGCGTTTAGAAAAGCCGCGCTGCACCCCGCCAGTGCCAAAACCAGCAGCACCTGCATCACAAAAGCAGGTGGATTTGTCCCGTGTCGTGGTTGGCGGTCAGCTTCTGCATAAAGCATTCGGCATGGGGACGGTCAAAGAAATCCGAGGCGGCTTGATTATCGTATTGTTTGGAGGAACGGAGAAAAAGTTTCAGTTCCCTGGTGCATTGCTGCAAGGCTTCCTGAGCCTGCCGGAATGATGCAACCATAAAACCACGCTATAAAAATGAATGCAAAGAACCGATGTGTTTTTCGTAAAAGAGAGATGCATCGGTTTTTATTTTTGAAGAAAGCGACTAAGGAGACTTCTTCTTTCTCTGTGCATGAAATTTTTGCACCATCGTTCGTCGCATGATACAATAGAATATGAGTTTTTAGGATAATTTTCAAGGAGCGAGTGATGACGGATTTCCTACCTCATGTCTATGGACAGGAAAAAGTGAAGAAGGAATGGAAGCGGCTTCTCGAGGAGAGACGGCTTCCGCATACGATGATCCTGTATGGCGATGAGGGTCTCGGGAAGACGACAGCTGCTTTTGACCTTGCAGGCGTGCTGACGGGGAAGTCAGGAAAGCTCTGGGAGGAGATCCGTCTCTGGCAGCGGGAGTCTTCCGGCAAGGAGCCGGTCGTGACCTTTGCGGATCATCAGGTCTGGTATCTTCGTCCGATGGGGATGGAGCTCAAGATCGAGCAGTTCCGCCTGTTTCTGGACGCGATGGCAACATTCGATGAGACGGTGCATGTGTGCATCATCGATGAAGCGCAGACGATGATGGATCCGGTGGCAAATTCGCTCCTGAAGACCTTAGAGGAGCCGGAGGGAAATATCCATTTCATCCTCGTCACGCATGATCTTCACGCGCTGCTTCCGACCATCATTTCCCGTGGTGAGCGGTTTGCCTTCCTGCCTCTGTCGGAGGGAGACTATCTCTCGCTCATGGCGTCGGAGCCGAAGAAGTATCATTTCCCGAAGGGAATGGATGCGAAGGTGCTCTTCCAGCTTTCGGAAGGAAATCCGGGGATCACGCTGGAGGTCTGTGATGAAAAGGGAGAGGCAGAGCCGCAGTCAGCGATGGATTTCTGGAATATCCTGACGCATGATGCGATGCCTTTTGCGACACTCTCCGCTATGGAGCTGGGGGAGAGAAAGGATTTCCTGCGGCGGCTTCGCTGGATCCGCCTGGTGGGGCGCGATATCATGGTGATCGCAGAGACAGGGGATGCTTCTCTTTCCCGCTGCGGGTCGGTCGCGGGACGCGAGGCTTCTCTCGCTTCTTTCTGGGACCGCGGCCGGGGCGAGAAAGCAATGGGCGTGCTGCAAACGGCAGAAACGGCGGTTTCCCGATATATCAATAGTAAAAATGTATGGGATTATATTCTCATCAGTTTGGAACATATACAGAAAGGCAGCCAGAAATGGAGCAGATCGTAGGTGTCCGGTTCAAACCGGCAGGGAAAATATATTATTTCGATGGCAATGACTTGGAGCTTCACTTGGATGACGGGGTCATCGTGGAGACGTCGCGCGGGCTGGAGTATGGCTATGTAGTGACGATGCCGACTGAGGCGGAGAAAGATGAGGAGAATCCGATGAAGCCGGTCATCCGCAGGGCGACGATCAAGGATATGGCGCAGCTGGAGCGAAATAAGGCGAGGGAGAAATCGGCTTTCGATATCTGTCTCCAGAAAATCGAGAAGTTCAAGGTGCCGATGAAGCTCTTGCGGGCAGAGTATACATTTGATAGAAATAAGATCGTTTTCTTCTTCACCTCAGATGGGCGTGTCGATTTCAGGGAACTGGTGAAGGAGCTGGCTGCGGTCTTCCATACGCGCATCGAGCTTCGTCAGGTGGGCGTGCGTGATGAGGCGAAGCAGGTCTCGGGGATCGGTTCGTGCGGACGGCCGCTGTGCTGCGCGACGTTCCTTGGAGATTTCGCTCCGGTGTCGATCAAGATGGCAAAGAATCAGGGACTGTCGCTGAATCCGACGAAGATTTCCGGTGTCTGCGGGCGTCTTATGTGCTGCCTGCGCTATGAAAATGACCAGTACACGGGGGATAACAGTCGCAGGAAGAAGTGCTGTGCGATGCAGCAGAAGGGAAAACAGTTCCGCGTCGGCATGAAGATCATCACGGATGAAGGCATGGGACAGGTGCTGTATGTGAATTCACAGAAGCATACGGTCAAGGTGCAGCTCGATGGACAGAAGACGAAGACGCTTTCCTGGGATGTGGTAGAGCAGGTGGAAAATGACTGAGTGGACACTGAAGGATGGCGAGCGGCTCGATGATCTGGTACGGGATGGCATGCGTCTCATCCAGCGGCCGGATCAGTTCTGCTTTTCGGTGGACTCCGTACTGCTCGCGCACTATGTGAAGCCGAAGGCGAAGGATCGGATCGCAGACCTCGGGACGGGGACAGGCGTCATCTCTCTCCTCGTCTCGGCTCTGGGCGGAAGGGATATCACGGCCTTTGAGGTGAATCCCGTCATGGCAGATCTCGCGCGCCGCAATATAGCGGGGAATGGGAAAGAGGACCGGATCCATGTGGTCGAGTGTGATTACCGGAAGGTGAATGAAAGGTTTCCTTCCGGCTCTTTTTCGTTGGTGTTGGCGAATCCACCCTATCGCGAAATGGGGACGGGGAAGATGAGCATGCTAGAGGGGGTCGCCAGTGCGAGCTATGAGATGAATGCATCGCTCACAGACGTTTTCAAGACAGCGCAGTATCTTTTGAAATACGGCGGCCGCCTCGCGATGGTGCATCGCGCCGATCGCACGGCTGATCTCATAGCCATCGGACGGTCGTATCGCATGGAGCCGAAGCGAATGCGTTTCATTTACGCCAGAAAAGGCCATACCGCGGTGCGAGTCCTCATCGAGTGGAAATATGGAGGGAATCCGGAGCTCACGGTAGAGCCGCCGCTTCTCCTGCATAACCGAGACGGATCGTATACGGATGAAGTGCTGGAGATATATGGGAAATAAATGAGGGCTAAGTTTGAAAGCAGAAAGAACGATCTACCCTTTATGCGAATCTTCAAAGGGTAAGCGGGTTCTGAAGGTTCAAAAGGTTCACAGGTTTCTCATCTTTTGCGAATAACGTATATTTTAAAGCTTCGCGGCGCTTCCCTATGATGATGCGCCGCCCCCACTGCATCCACTGAACCCATAGAACCCACCCCCCTCTTTCATCCGTAATCAAAGGACGCCCCGTTTCACGGGCTAACCCTGAACCTTGAACTTTCCCCATTTCTATAGAAAGGAGCCATTCCATGAGTGAAATCAATCCCGGCACCCTCTACTTGGTGCCGACACCGATCGGAAATCTGGAGGATATCACCGAAAGAGCGGTGGAGACACTGAAACAGGCGGATATCATCGCGGCGGAGGATACCCGTCACACCCGGATCCTGCTGGATCATCTGGGCATTACAGGTCATGTCGTGTCCTACCATGAACATAATAAAAAAGAAGCAGGACCGAAGCTCATCGAAAAGCTGCTCGATGGACAGTCGGTCGCGCAGGTGAGTGATGCCGGGATGCCGGTCATCTCTGACCCCGGGGCAGATCTGGTGCGTCTGGCACTTGCAGAAGATCTCCCCATCGTGCCGCTCCCGGGGCCGAATGCCGCGCTGACGGCACTTGTGGCATCGGGCCTCGATGCCAGGCAGTTTGCTTTCATCGGATTTCTGCCGAAGATCACCGCGAAGCAGAAGAAGCTTCTGATGGATATGAGCCGTGTGCCTGTGACGCTCATTTTCTACGAAGCGCCGCATCGCTTGAAGGAAACGCTGGATACGCTCATCAAGTATCTCGGAGACAGACAGGCCGTGACGGCAAGAGAGCTCACGAAGAAATTCGAGACCTTCCGGCGGGGGACCCTGAAGGAGCTCCGCGCCGAGCTGGATGAAAATGACCCTAGAGGTGAATATGTCATCCTCGTCGAAGGCTGGAATGAGGATATGGCAGAAGGGGAAGAGGAAGAAGCTTCCTGGGAGGCAGAAGCACTGGAGCTGGCAAAGACACTTCCGCAGAAAGAAGCAGCGAGAAAGATCGCGGCAAAGTTTCATATGGGACGGCGAGACGTGTATCAGTACTTACTTAAAAATGGGGACTAGTGACTGGTAGCTAGTGGCTAGGGATTAGGAGTCTCAAGTGACTGGTGACTTGAATACCACATTCGGGCATCGCTACTATTTAAACTTCGCGGCGCTTCTATATTTATGCGCCGCACCACAACCCTGAACCCTGAACCCTACAACTTTTATTTTCTTTCCATTTCCCTACATAAGCGGTATAATAATTTAAATATGCATACAAAACGAAATGCTTTCGTTTGACCAATAGAGGCAGGAGGAATCTGAATGAACGACAAACCGAAATACTATATCACCACGCCGATTTACTACCCCAGCGCGAAGCTGCACATCGGGCATACATACTGCACATCCATCGCTGACAGCATGGCTCGTTTCAAGCGTCTTGACGGCTATGATGTCTTTTTCCTGACCGGATCGGATGAGCACGGACAGAAGATCGAGCAGAAGGCAGAGGAATCCGGTGTCACGCCGATCGAGTACACGGATAAGATCGTAGGCATGTTCCAGCAGCTGTGGAAGGAGCTCAATATTTCCAACGATGACTTCATCCGCACCACCCAGAAACGTCATGAAAAGGTCGTACAGATGCTCTTCCAGCGCTCCTATGATAAGGGCGATATTTACAAGGGCAAGTATGAAGGCTGGTACTGCGTGCCATGCGAATCCTTCTGGCCGGAAAATAAGCTGGATAAGGATCACATCTGTCCGGACTGCGGCCGTCCGCTGCAGAGAGTCAGTGAAGAAGCGTATTTCTTCAAAATGTCCAAGTATGCGGATCGCTGGATGAAATATGTGGAAGAGAATCCGGGCTTCATTCAGCCGGAATCCCGCCGCAATGAAATGATCCAGTTCGTCAAGAGCGGGCTGGAAGACCTTTGTGTCTCTCGCACGAGCTTTTCCTGGGGCATCAAGGTACCGTTTGACCCCAAGCATGTCGTGTATGTCTGGTTTGATGCACTGGTCAACTACCTGACCGCGGCGGGCATCGTCGACGATCCGGAAAAATTCAAGAAGTTCTGGCCGGCAGACGTGCATCTGGTGGGCAAGGAGATCGTTCGTTTCCATACCATCATCTGGCCGATCATGCTGATGAGCCTTGGCATCGAGCTGCCGAAGATGGTCTACGGCCACGGCTGGCTCATCGTAGACGGAGAGAAAATGTCCAAGTCCAAGGGCAATGTCGTCGATCCGATTCCGCTTCTGCAGGAATTTGGCTCTGATGCGATCCGCTACTACCTTCTGAATGATATCCAGCTTGGGCAGGACGGCAATTTCAGCCGCGACAGACTGATCGGACGTATCAATTCCGACCTGTCGAATGATCTCGGGAATCTCCTGTACCGCTCTCTTTCCATGGTGGAAAAATACAGAAAGGGCGTCCTGACCAAGGGCGATGCTTCTTCTGATGAGACAGTGGCAGCTGCTTCTAAGGAGATCAAAGACAAAGCAGCCGAGACGCTTTCTGCATTCCGCGCAGGCATGAATGGCTGGAAGATCAATGATGCACTGAAAGCGGTATGGACCTTTGTCCGTGCGCTCAATAAATATGTCGATGTGACCATGCCATGGGCACTGGCTAAGGATGAGGCCAAGGCGCCGCTTCTCGATGCTGTCCTCTATCATCTCTGTGAAGGCATGCGCTTCGTCTCTTTGATGGCAGAGCCGGTCATCCCGATCGCGTCTGAAAAGATCTGGAACCAGCTGGGACTTACCGATTTCAAGGATGCGGACTACAAAGACCTCGTCTGGGGCGGTATTGCTGACGGCACTCATATCAATAAAGGACCGCAGCTCTTCCCGCGCATTGAGATCGAAAAGGACGAGGAAGCACCCGTACCGAAGAAGGCAGAGAAGAAACAGCCGAGGAAGGAAGAGAAGAAAGAAGAAAAGAAGGAAGCGATCTCCATCGACGATTTCTTCAAGACAGACCTTCGCGTAGCAGAAATCCTGACGGCGGAAAAGGTGGAAAAATCCAAGAAGCTCATCAAGATGACCGTATCCCTGGGTGATGGGGAGACGCGCACCGTCGTGAGCGGGATCTCCGAATACTACCAGCCGGAAGAGCTCATCGGCAAGCACGTCATCTTTGTGTCGAACCTGAAGCCGGCAAAGCTCATGGGGATCGAGTCGCAGGGGATGATCCTTGCTGCGTTGAAGGATGGAAGCCTCAAGGTGCCTTTCGTCGATATGCCTGCCGGCAGCCGGGTGAAATGATGGGGCTCTTCGATACCCATGCACACCTGTACGATAAAGCCTTTGACTGTGACAGGGAAGAGGTCATCCATCACATATTCGAGACGCTGGACTACGTGGTCATCCCTTCCGAGGACCTTGTGACCAGTGAAAAAGCGGTGGCTCTCGCAGAGAGCCACCCTTCTCTATATGCAGCAGTCGGCATCCATCCGCAGGTGACAAAGGATGCGACAGAGGAGGCGCTCGCAGCCATTGCTGCGCTTGCCCGGACGCATGACAAGGTGAAAGCGGTGGGGGAGATCGGGCTGGACTATTACTATCTCTACACGGATAAGGAAACGCAGAAATACTGGTTTGCCCGCCAGATCGAGCTTGCCAAAGAGCTTGACCTTCCCATCCTCATCCATGACCGGGACGCCCATGGAGATACGCTCTCTATCCTGAAAGCACATCAGGGAGGAAATCTGCGGGGGATACTCCACTGCTTTTCAGGGAGTCTGGAGACAGCGAAGGAACTCATGAAGCTCGGCTTCTACATCTCCTTTGCAGGGCCTGTCGTTTTTCCAAAGAGCCTGAAGCTCAAGGAAGTCGCCAAAGAGATACCGATGGATCGGCTCCTCATAGAAACGGACAGCCCTTACCTCACCCCGCTGCCCTTCCGCGGGAAGCGAAACGATCCGTCCAACGTCCGCTTTGTGGCGGAAGAGATCGCCCGTCTCAAGGGGGTATCGGCGGAAGAGATCGCAGAGCAGACGAAGCGGAATGCGATGGAAGTGTATGGGATAGGGAAATAAATGCTTCCGTGGTGTGGCGGCATCGCCGCATCTGGATCCAAATTTCAATCATATTTTCCTTGCATTTTCTCTTCCCATCCGCTATAATATAAAAGCTTGCTTTGATGCAGGCAACTTCTCTTCCCATGGAGAGCATGGGACATAAGTCCAAAAAGGAGGCGAATTTCGTGAAAAAGTATGAAGTTATGTTCATTGTGAATGCAGCTAATGATGAAGTCATCAAAGCTGCTGTCAAACTGGTACAGGACACCATCACCAGAATCGGTGGTACCGTTGACAAAGTTGATGAATGGGGCAAACGTCATCTTGCCTACGAAGTCAGACACCAGAGCGAAGGCTACTACGTAGTAGTAGATTTCCAGGCTGACCCGGCAGAGATCAAAGAACTTGACCGCGTTATCAAAATTCATGAAGAAATTATCCGTCACATCATTGTAAAACAGGATGACTAAGAGGTAGCACAATGAATTCAGTTCAAATCATGGGTAATTTGGGGCGGGATCCGGTTATGCGTGCAACAAAGACCGGCCGCGCCGTTGCATCTTTTAGTGTCGCTGTCAGCCGTATGTATACGACACCACAGGGCGAACAGAAAGAGATCACTGACTGGATTAACGTTGTGGCTTGGGGCAATCTGGCAGAAGCTGTAGGAAATCAGCTGAAAAAAGGCAGCCGCGTTTTCGTGGAGGGCCGTTATACCACTCGTTCCTACGACACACCAGATGGACAGAGAAGATGGATCAGTGAAGTGAATGCTAACTTTGTTGCCATTCCGATTGGTGCACCTTCTCATCAGCAGTCTCAGGGTAATGCTTTTGGTGGAAATGGTGGTTATGATGCCAATGGTGGATATAACACCAATGGCGGATATGGCGCAAACAATGGCGGCTTCAATAATGGGGCTTCCCAGTTCGGTCAGAGCCAACCACAGAGCCAGCCGAAAAGCAGTTTTGGTCAGTTCGGACAGGCTTCCAAAGACGAAGACATTCCGTTCTGAGATACATTGATTTTGGAGGATAAACTAGCATGATCAGAAGAGATAGAGTAAGAAGACCGAGAAGAAAGGTCTGCCAGTGCTGCGTAGATCACGTAGACACCATTGATTACAAAAACATTGCCGCACTTCGCCGTTTCGTTTCCGAAAGAGGTAAGATCCTTCCTCGCCGCGTAACTGGCACATGCGCTAAACATCAGCGTAAGATCAATCTCGCTATCAAGAGAGCAAGAGCTATCGCTCTGCTTCCTTTCAGCGCTGACTAATCAAAAGCGGAAGATCCCAAGACTTCGGTCTTGGGATTTTTTATTGGAACGGGCGCAATGGGGAAGCCATCGTGCATAAAAATTCGAAAGTGCTGCGAGTATTTGCGTGCAGGCAAAGCTCTTTCCATCTTACTGGGAAAGCAGACTGTCTGGTTCGACGCCTTCCCCGTTGCGCTTGTTCTTGCCATTGACAAACCCCATTTCTGCGAGTACACTGTAACTATATTAACAAAAGTGCAAAGAAGCTCACTCTCCCCTTGCGGGATGGGGAGCTTTTTGCGCTTGTCGGATGCATCAGGAATGCAGGGGAAACACTGATTCTGTGATTGGATTGATGTTTCCTTAGAACTTAATAACAATCATGATCATCAGCGATGCGTTCGAAAAATCTCATAAGGGGGGTATCATGGATAAATCGGAAGGTTTTGGCAAGAGATACGGGCTGTTACTATCGCTCATCGGTATGGTGCTGGTCTCTCTGCTTCCGACGCCTGCCGACCTGCCGACAGAAGGGCATCGGTTGATCGCTATCCTTGTATTTGCGGTCATCATCTGGATGACAGAGGGCGTTTCATATCCCGTGAGTGCCTTTGTGATCGTGACATTCATGTCTTTTGGACTGGGGCTATCGCCGAATCCGGCAAAGCCGGAAGCTATCTTGGGGACGGCGAATGCCCTCAAAATGGGCCTCGCTGGTTTTTCTACCACGGCATGGGCGCTGGTCGCAGGGGCGATGTTTCTCTCCGCCGGCATGATGATGACAGGGCTGGATAAGCGTATCGCGCTCATCGTCATGTCGCATATCGGCGTCAAGTCGAACCGTCTGGTCGTCGGTGTTATTTTTGTCGGTTTCCTTTTGAGCTTCTTCGTCCCGTCGACGACGGCGCGCGTTTCCTGCATGGTCCCGATCGTCATCGGCATCATCCGTGCTTTCGGTCTTGAGAAGGGGAGTACCTTTGCGGGTGTTCTCATGATGGCCGTCGCACAGGCAGACAGCCTTTGGAATATCGGGATCAAGACCGCTGCGGCGCAGAATATGGTCGCCATCGGTTTTATCCAGCAGGTCTTAGGTAAGGACATCAGCTGGCTGGAATGGTTCATCGCAGCCGCTCCCTATGCCGCCATCATGTCGGTCATTCTCTATTTCCTCCTGATCCATGTCATGCCTCCGGAAGTGAAAGAAATGCCCGGCGGGAAGGAAGCGATTGATCAGATGCTGAAGGAAATGGGCCCTGTCACCCTGGCTGAAAAGAAGCTTCTCTGCATTTCGCTTGTCCTGCTCTTTTTCTGGGTCACAGAAAAGAAACTGCATCCCTTTGATACTACGACTGTCACCATCGCCGGTATCATGCTCATGATGCTGCCGAAGATCGGCTTCATGACTTGGAAGGATGCGGTGCCGCATATCAACTGGGGTACGGTAGCACTCTTTGGTGTCGGTATCAGCCTTGGCGCGGCGCTTCTGAAATCGGGGGCAGCCATCTGGCTCGCCAATCATTTCGTTTCCCTCTTTGGTATGGAGACTATGTCGCCACTCATGGTCATTGCGGTGCTGGCCTTCTTCCTGACGGTCATCCACTTGGGCTTTGCGAGTGCGACCGGCCTCGCTGCCGCCATGATCCCGATCGTCATAGCCGTCCTTCAGAGTGTGGAAACATCCGGTATCAATGTGCTTGGCATGACCATGATCTTGCAGTACACCATCTGCTTCGGCTACATCCTGCCGGTCAATGCGCCGCAGAACATGATCGCCTACAGTACAGGCTATATTACATCGAAGGATTTTTTAAAGACAGGCATTCCGTTCACCATCGCTGCCTATGTGATGATCCTCGTCTTCTCGGCTACGTATTGGCACTGGCTGGGCTATGTAGGGTGAGTAGAAATCGATCCCGCCGTGAGACATTTCTTGCGACGGGCTTTTTTATGAGAATTGCAAAATGGTGGTGCGGCGCATAAGAATATAGAAACGCCGCATAATTTTGTATGGCACTGTGCGCATATCGAAAACCTCTTTCCCAGAAACTTTGAAACTTGAAGGCAGGGGTGAGTAGCCAGGGATTGGAGATCAGGCGCCTCAAGTGACAGGTGACTTCAATGCCGCTTTCGGGCATCGCCTCATATATATGTGCGGCGAAGCCTCGCCGTAACCCTAAATCCCCTTAGTGTAAAATTTTACTCGGTAGGGAAATTTTTCCAGAAACAATAAAAGAGGAAAGCCTCCCTTTGAGTGGAAATGTTATAATT
>OIXX01000040.1_pt1 | contig 99356 bp, 89 predicted proteins | sample 1588161 | NCBI WGS metagenome assembly OIXX01 (sample SAMN03283274) | human gut metagenome | biome: human-associated habitat; material: feces | host: Homo sapiens | place: Peru | collected 2012 | reverse complement strand
TCTCCTTGTAAGCTATGCGAGATTTAGAAAAATATCGTATCTTTGTCCCCGAATTGAGGCGTTCTTTGCATATTGCAAAATACAGAAACGAGCAGAAGTCCGCTCGTTTCCATATTGTTACCTATATAATATAGGCAAACGCCCAACTTCTTGATTTTCAATCAAAGTCCAATTTAGAGCGAGTTAGTAATTTTAACGAAGTTTCAAATTGAAAGCTGCTGAAAATCGCCCCTTATCGCCACCCAAAATTTGGTGGTTTCCACAAAAAGCCGTATCTTTGCACTGTCATTCTGAGATAAGGCGCCAATCGGATGAGTGACAAAAACAGAATTATTAACCCTTTAAAAACTGATTGATTATGGGACAAGAAACTAGTAAGTATCGCAAGATTATGCGTACCCTTCAGACAGGTGAGAACGCAGGTAAGAAACTCTGGTATGCTACTGCAGTGAGCGACCGTGAGATGAGTTTCGGGACGTAACGAACTGCATATCGCAGATAAATAAAACTTAGGCGATAAAGCCTCAAGCTTGACTTTTTTCGGTTAATCATAATTATTTTAACCCGATAATTTAACATAAATCTAACAAATACCTTACACTCTGTTTTACAAAAATATACTATATTTGCACCCAAATAAAAATTTTTAAAATATGAATAAATCAAACCCAAGAACAGTCCTGAAAAAAAATGTTTTACTCAGTTATACATTGAGCATGATTGTATTCTCATGCATTGTAATGGGCTTTTCAAAAGACTTTGCTATCATATATTGTTCCGCCGCACTTGCAAGCGTATGTACTTTTTTCTATAAAGGACATAGAACAGTTAATTGGATAGTCTTATCCTTTGCACTGATGAGTACCTTTACCCTTTTCATTAGAGCAAAGACTTTTACAACTATAAAAGAAATTATGATTCCATCCCTTGCAATCTGTGGATTATCATTTATAATTATGTGGTGTTCCTGTTGTCTTAAAAAGATTTTAAGAAAGAGACAACATTGAAAATGTAGTTATGATAAGTTTTCGCTTGCATTGCTGTAACAATCGCATGGTAGTCTTTCCTACACGCTGGAAAGACATTTATTTTGTGTCCATGCAAAAAATTCTAAGTATAAATGACCATAATTAAAAATAATTATGTATCTTTGTGCTAAGAATAAAATATCAAACAACTATGGCAGACATAAAATTACTCCTAGTGGAAGATGATAAGAATCTTGCCTTTATGGAGAAAAACACGTTAGAAGATATTGTTGGCGGTTATGAAATCGTAACCGCAAGCAATGGTAAAGATGGTATCAAGGCATGGGAATCATTCAAGCCAGATGTTATCATTTCAGATATTGATATGCCTATTATGAACGGCATTGATATGGTAAAGTATATTCGCGAACTGGATGGTGAAACCATCATTATGTTCACGACTAACTTTACAGCACCATCCAAACTGAAAGAGGGGTACGAAGCTGGGGTAGATGAATATATCAAGAAACCATTTGTTCCAGAGGAACTTGATTGTCACATCAAGGCTCTACTGAAACTCAAAGGAGGTCTAATGAGGCGTAATGTTTCAAATTGCATTAAGATTGGCAAGCATACCTTAGACCCAGAACATTCTTGCCTAAAAGACGAAGATGGAATCATCTGTTTAAAACTGAACAAACAAGAAACCAAGACCTTGGAGCTGCTTGCCAAGAATAAAAATATGATCATCAAACGAGAGATTATACAAAACACGCTTTGGGGAAGTATTGAGAAAGATTTCTATCTTGCCCGGCGTCTAGATGTTATCATAACGAGCCTTCGCAAATACCTGCAAATAGACCCTTTCGTCCAGATAGAAACTACACGTGGGGTTGGCTTTTCATTGATAGAATCTATCTAATTCTTCTTCGCCCCCCCATAACTATCATTCTGATCTGGTAAGAATATTGTGAACTCGGTATATTTACCGAGTTCGCTATCTACTGAAACCATACCACCATGAGCTTCTATAACATGAAGTACATAGTTTAAACCTAATCCAAATCCTGGAGCTCCTCCTTTAGAGAATGTGCGTTTAGAGGCGGAAGCTCGCTCAAATTTATCAAAGATAATCTGTTGGTCTTCTTTGGAAATACCTATACCATTATCCTTCACACGAATATTTACTCCTTTTTCTACTCTGTAAGAAAATATTTCAATATGGACTGAATTACTTGAATATTTTATAGAGTTATCTATTAGATTATAAAAAACTTCCCCTAAATATTCTTTATCTGCAAACACCTGCAATTCATTTATAAAATTCTTGAATGTAACTTCTTTTTTTGTGTGTACTTCAAAATTACCTTCTATATTTTTTAAGAGCTGTTCTAAGTCAAAAATCGTCTTATTTAGCATAAGCTTGCCAGATTCGAACTTAGAAATAGTAAGGATTCTGTTTATTAATTGATATAAATGTTTATTCTCATTTCTTATAACTGTTAGATATTTTGTTCTCAACTGTTTACTTTCTCCAACAGTAGGAATGGTAAGTGCATTAATACCCATACTAATAGTTGCCAATGGAGTTTTCATATCATGTATCATTGCATAACTAAAATCCTTTTGTATTCTTGCATTTTCTTCTTGGGTTCGAATAATTGCTACTTGTTTCATAACGCATACAAATACTAAAAAACAAAGAATGAAACTGATTAAAACGAGAAGTCCTAGTTCATGAAAATACAAAGCAAAAGGATTTACAAATTCTATTTGAACGCCTTGTACACCATTTATCCTTGTTGGGATAATTTCAGATTTTATGGCCCCAATCAAATTGGCATGAAAACTTTTATCTTTATAGACTATCATTTTTCTCTTATCAGTTACTTTATATAGTACATAGGTATTAGGCATCTTACTTTGCTTGATATTTTTATTAAGTATCTTTGCTAATTGTTGAAAATCAATATCCTTATGACATAAATTATATATGCCATTATTAATATATTCATAATTATCGTATTTGGGATTCGATTTATTAGAACCTTGAATTTGAGTATCTGGGGGTATATTCGTAAATCTGCTGTCTAACTCCTCAAAGAGACATTGAATAAAGAAATCATTTACATCTGCTGTTAACTTATTTACAGCCACACTAAAAGAATTATACAACCATATGGCTTGCAATAAAAATACTGCAAATATAGTAGCAATTGTAAGATTTTTATATCCATTAACTTTCATATTGTGCAAAAGTACAAATAAAATCTAACATAAACCTAACAAACAACTAACATTTAACGTTTTTAAAACTTTGTACCTTTGCAATCGAAAATAATAAATAACAAAAATAATGAAAAAGTATAATTTTTTAATCGGCTTAACATTATTGATTGTTTCTATCATTTTATCAAACATATTTAATGAAAATACAATCATAAATAGAGCCATAGAATCTTTTTTCTATTTGCCTATAGCCTATAGTTTTATCAAGGCCTTTTGTAGTAAAGGGAATTGGTTGAACTTACTGTTAGTATCAGCATTAATTTGTAGCATCATCATTTTCACTCCCAAGTGGGATGCATGGGCTTGCCTAGTGATAAACATTGTATGTTGTCTATTCTCATACATAATACTTTTGCTTGCTATAAAAATAACAAAGTACTTCGACCTGTACGACTGAAATCTTTCAACGAAAGATTTTCAAAAAGGTTGGCAGAGTGTGGATAATCAAACAAAGTATCATTAAATCAAAAAGGGAGAAGCATCAAAGTTTCTCCCTTTTTGATTTAATGATTACCGCTACAAAGTAGAATAAAGAAACGATATTTACGAAGAAAAAAGCAATGTCGTATCCTAAAGTTCTATTTTTAGCAATAAATTTAACGTTATCTAAAAATAAAGAAATGATGAATTTTAGTAGAAAAATACCCCCTTGCCATAGACCAGCCCAAAATCCATAAACCTCAGCATCACTTATTTCATGAGTAAGAAGATAAACATAACACAACAGTATTACTCCCCCACAAACAAAGTGTTTCTTTATATTCGCTTTCATTTTTAATCCGTTAATCGCCAAGCTGTGCCTGCCTCCATTTCTTTTTCAATTTGTCGCATATAGCGATCTACTCCAAGGTGATACTGCGCTCCTAACCACTGCACAAATTGACTCGCCCAGTTGGCACCTGCAAAATTCATCACCAATTCTTCCTCACTTAAGTTTTTAATTTTTGTATTCATAACAAATAATATCTAATTATAAAACATAACACGAAATATATTCTGTGTACAAAATTACTCTTATTTTTGAAAATATCAGGTTAATAATTTGTTAGTTTTAGGTTAGAAAAATATCCTCCGATACACATTCTTATTCCATATCCATTTTGTTATCTTTAGGTTAAAGCCCAACCAAAAGTTTGGCTTTATTAAAATTTATATGTACCTTTGCAGCTGTAATCATCAAAAACTAGAGGGCACAAAACGAAGCGTATATTTAAGAGAGAGCCCGAAAATGATGGAAGAGCCTAGAATATAGATAGTTGGATAGATGAAGGGAAAAGGAGGGTGTAAAACGAAACGTTTACATTGGTTGAATTTTGGTTGAATTATCTGAGAGGTTGGTTTACATAGAACGAGGGGAAAGTTTACATCGGATTGCATCTGCTTTACATCAGAGAGGCAGAGAGGCTTCTGAGGCGTGCAGGAGGGCTTACCTACAAGGCGATGGATAGATGGAGACGGCGAAGGATTAGAGCGGCTTAACGGCCGCTTTTTTTGTGCCTTGTTGCGAAGAAAAATTTGGGTTTTAGGAATAATTAAGATGCAATTTTATTCCATATAACAATTATTTAGTATATTTGCAGCCGATAATGAGGGCGATGCGCTTTGCGGCGCGTGGATCCTGATGTAGGACTTAAAACGATAGAAATATGGCAAAAGTAGTACACGTTCACCTGATGGTGGGCAAGCATGAAGGACGAAAAGACTTCTATTTCAGCTCCATCACGGCGATATACACCGTATTGACGGCTGAAGAGGTTGGCGCAACCAGGAGCTATCTGCTGCATGCAGGGCTTGGTGGAAATGGTACGGTAATGACAAAACGCGCTGTAATTAAGCAATCTACGCTTATTTCGGGTGGTCGGATGAGTAATGTATCGTCCGAGGAGAAATAAGGGGTTAGAACGACATTTTTAGGGTGTTTTGGGCGTGTTGGAACGACATTATAAGCCTGTATGCTTTTAGGGGGTAATTTATGGGTATTTGGGGAGCTTTCGGGCTCCCCTTTTTTGTGCCCAAAATGGTTGATTTTGGGTAGTGGACTTGCAAGTGGACTTGCAAACTGGACTTGCATTTTTCAAAAACTGGACTTGCAAAAGTGGGGTAAAACGCATAACGATAGCTTGGGTAGGAAAACTACCACTTTTGCCACTTTATGTGCAGGAAACATACCCTTTTTCGGCTTCGGTTTTTGGCGCTTACACCTTATTATATATAGTATATAGGGGCTTTTCAGCCTATTTTTGCGCCTTCCAGGGGGAGGGGGAACACCCTAGGGGCACTTATGGAATGATGGAAGTGAAGAATAGTATTCTATTAAATCGTCAAATATCTCTTTAGAGTTTGGAATATTCAAGAATGTATCTTTCTCCTTCATTTCAAGAAGATGATTAACGACATACTCATTCCTTTTGCATTTAGCGGATTGCTTTTTATAGCTTTCTAACACTTCATCCCAATATAACTTAAAATGTTTTGCGGCATTAACTAGAGGTTTATACTTATTATATGAAAAAAGTCTCCAATCGTATATCTTTTCAATTTCATTCTTAGATAGTCTATGTGCGCACTTGTGCGTTGCCTGTTGATGCAGACAAAATCGAATAGCAGTAGATAAGTCTTCTAAGTCAGGAGTATAATCCGCCTCATATAAGCGTTCTTTTGCTACTTCGAACTCTGTTATAGCCTTATCTAATTCGTAGAAATTCTCACTTGTTTGTATATTCTCAAACTCTTTGATAAATCTAAGCACAGCCCAAACTCGCCTATGTCTCAATAAGCGGTTGTATCTCCTGTGTTTTTTCTGCATACGCAAATCATATTCTGTTTGTTTGCTTGAGTTGGCAACCATAAGATTCTTTTCTTCTTTCTCTTTCTTGATTTTGGTATTCATCAAACAAACAAATATCACTATTAATATAATTAGGAATATTGTGATGTACATAACATTACTTATTTTAACCGGCATTTGCAATACTGGAAGTGCATACATCCGATACATGCTTTTCTTTTTCTATTGTCATTTGACGGATTCTTTCTTTCAGACATCCAATTTCTTCAGCTTGCTTACTAATTTTTTCTATAAGCTCAATGCTGGACAAGCTCGGATTGTCGTTACTAGAATCCCCAAAAGGTGAACCTGACCCCATTATTACCCATTCTAGATTAACTTCAGGGTATGAAAGTTTCAGACGGCGAAGTAATTCTATGGATAGTTTCTTTCGCTGCCCTTTTATATCACTGATAGCTGCCTTGTTCGTTTCTAGAACGCTGGCTACCTGAACATAGTCAGATATTACGCCTTTTTCCTTCAACATGTCCAATATTTGGACGAATCTGAGATTTTCACCCATATTTTTATCTTTAGTATGAAAAAATCCATCAAAAAGTTTGGTGGTATGAAATATTCATATTATCTTTGCACCGTGTTTAAGATAAACACCGCGCCAAAGATACTAAAAAAGCGCGAGCTGGGCAAATTTATAAACTTAAAAAGTCATAATGATGGAAAATGTAGAGAAGGCCTTCAATGGCCTTGGCAGAACAAAGAAAGTGGAGTTTATCTCCAAGAATATCGAGCTTGCATCATCAAGCGCAGTTGCAGACTACGTGAAGGGATATCTCTTCGATGTGCTCAAAGATGTGGGTGATGATGAGTATGTAGCGACTTACCTTCGAGGTAAGGGCTATAAGGTTGAGAAGAAATAGAGTGTTTAACAAGCGGAGGAGAATGATAGGTTCTCCTCCTGATAAAAAGAGATTAAGATGAAAGAAGAAACTAAGACGAAAAGTGTAATTCTTTTAAATTCCATCTCAGAGTGCATGAAGGTAATAACTCTCTTAGAAGAGGCTGGAAAGATAGAAGAAGTCGATCTAAGATATCGAGGCGAGACTTGCCCATTTGCATCACGGCAGAATACCGGAATGCCGATAGACCAGGCACACAAAGTTCTTCTCCTGAGCAGGAGTACTTTGGTATGCCGATGTTGCGGGAAAATGTTTCGGTTATACCGTCGAGCATTAAGTGTACAGGATAGAGCTGTCTTTTCAACTCTTCTTCCGGGAGTACCGTTTGGAACTCTGCCTGGAACTCTAATACGTAAAGTGCCATAAGTGATAAATTAATAAGTGAAACATAAAAGAAAGAATATGAAAAAGTCTATTTGTCAATTTCGTCAATCGCGCGGAAAAGCGATTCGTCGAAGCCATCGTAGCTCTCAAAAACTTTATTTGCGAGTGCAGCGTCTTGAGGAGCAACTCGACGAACTATGTTCAATTCTCCAAGATTACCTTGCAGATAAGCAATATCCATCAGAACTTGCAAATGGTAACGTCTGCGAGCAAGAAGCTCAGGCTGCTGTCCTGAATCGGTTAGCCCGAAGTCAGAAGAGGCAAGAATGTCTCTCTCGTATTTGTAGTTTAAATAGCGAGAGAACCAGATAAGCTGGGTCTTGTTCTCCGCATCGGACCAGAAATGGAGAAGAAGAACGTCGGCAACACGGCGTAGGCTTGTGATCTGAGCCTGGAGGATCATTTCATTTGTAGTCATAATCTTTATATATTTTAAGTGAAACATGAATTTGGGTGCAAAGATAAGCATTTTGAGCGAAAAAGACTTAATGTTTGCCATAAGTTTAGTTTTCAAAGGGTAGAAAGAATCAGGATTAACAACGAGCCGGGCAACGTTTCCCGGCAACTTGGAGGTAGCTGGAATGTGTGGCGGTTCGACTCCGCCTTCCTCCACCATTAGAATAAAATTATAATATTGTTAGAATATGAAAAGAGCAATAGACGTAAGCACGGAGGTACGCGAAGGAATACGCAAGACCTTCAAGGTGTCAGACCAAGCTATCTGGCTTGCTCTCACCTTCGACCCTAAGCGGGGCATGAGCGACAAGGCAAAGCGCATCCGCCAGTACGCCAAAATCAACGGTGGCGTAGAGACGGTGGTTGCCGAAAAGGGCGATACCTTGCTTTTCGACCATGAAGGAAGCTTCAGACAATACTTCTCCAACGGAGCGGTACTGGAGTTCGACAAGAAGACTGGCAATGCTACCATCTTCTTCAAGGGTAAGGAAATGGTATCTGCGGACAATGTCTTGGTCCGCGAGATGCCTTCGCTTCAGATCATGGCAGCAAGGTGGAAGCAGAAGGATGCCGAAATCATCGGCAATCCTGGTATGAGAGAACGTCTGGAACGTGGATTTAGAGTTGGAGGATAGAGTTATGGACATTACTTGGTATCTGATTACAGTCATCGTATGTCTCTCTGTAGGCATCTGTATGGGTAGAAACTGGGATTATTTCACCAGCGAAGAATAAAGAAAGGTTATAGTTATGGAATATTACGGCAATACACTTTGTATATCTGCGACAGAACTTGTTGGAACGGGCATCATGAGCAAGAGTTGCTACGACTCTGCGGTGAATCGCAAGAGATTAAATGTGGTACGTCGAGGCGGTGGCGCAAGCGGCTGCACGGCTCTCATTGCCGTAGATAGCTTGCCTACCAAATACCGCAAGGCGGTGGAAGTAGAGTTCCCTGGAGGTCCCGAAGTAAGGCTGCGAGGATGGATAACTTCCAATTATGAGGTAGATCAGCACGCCATGTGCTACTTCCAGAGCAGACAGCAGACGGGATTAGACCTGTCGGCGGAGAAGATCCAGGAGTATGTGGTGAATGCCTCGGTGCTCAATACCTGCATCAAGCTCTACGAACGAGCCTCTGCCTACCGCAAGCTGATGGGCGAACGCTACGACTGGGAAATGATGGCAAGTACCATCAAGGTATTGAAGGAGACCTATCATCATACCCTACCCGAATCTACACTGAGATTCCGAAAGAAGGTGAATGAGTATAAGGCTGGCGGCTACGGTGTACTGATCAGTGGCAAGTTCGGCAACCAGAACACCAGAAAGGTTGACGTGAAGACGGAGCAGCTGGTCATCGGCCTGCAATGCCTTCCTAACAAGCCTCTCAACTCCCAGGTGAAGGATTTGTATGACTCCTTCGTATGCGGCGAGCTTGATGTTTATGATGTTCAGACTGGAGAACTGTTCGACCCGGAAGATTTCTGTGACAAGGATGGAAATCCGAAGAGTTTGAGCGACAGTACCATCAGAAACATCCTGAATAAGCCGAAGAACAGGCTTATCTGGGATAAGAGCCAGCTAAGCTGGAGCGCCTTCATGCACGAGAGTATGCCGCACATGCACCGCCATGCCGGAGAATACTCACTGAGCCAGATAACCATGGATGACGTGGATCTGACCCGTAAGCTGAAGGATACGAAACTGAGGGTGAAAGCCTATTATGCCTATGACTCTGTAAGCCAGTGCGTGCTGGGCGCCAGCTATTCCAGGGACAAGGACCAGAACCTGGTGAAGGAATGCTTCAGAGAGATGTTCAGGCTGATAGCCAAGCATGGCTGGGGCATTCCGGCAGGTATTGAGGTGGAGAACCACCTGATGTCTGAATATAAGTACACTTTGCTCCAGGAAGGAACGGTATTCAGCTATGTACGCTACTGTGCGCCTCTTAATTCACAGGAGAAGCAGGCAGAGAGCCTTAACGGAGCCAAGAAGCGCCGTATCATCCACCGCAACCACGTAGGTATCGGCCGATTCTATGGCAAGTGGAAATACAGAGTGGAATCCAAGAAGATAAGTGATGCGGGTAATGATACTTGGAAGGACAAGCAGTACTACTCATTCGATGAGCTTGTGGCTGATGACCGCCGTGACAACTACGAGTGGAACCATACGCTTCACCCTAATCAGAAGAAATACCCTGGTATGACAAGATGGGATGTTCTGATGGAGCATATCAATCCGAATCTGCGCCCATTTGACGCCATCACCCTTGCCCGATATATCGGCGAGAAGGTTGAGACTTCTGTAAGGCGCAATTCTACGGTAAGAGTGGCCTATGAAGACTGGTGGCTGAGTAAGCCGGATGTATTGGAGCGTCTGGCTCCCAATAATTACAAGGTTACCGCTTACTACCTGCCGGATGAGGACGGAAAGCCGCAGGATGTGTTCATCTTCCAGGGAGACAGATTCATCGATCAGGTAGAGCGGGTGGAAACCTACAACAGAGTGATGGCAGAACAGACCGAGGAGGACAAGAAGAAGTTCTACCATCAGCAAAAGAAGGTCAAGGAATTTATGAACTACACCAACAGGAACCTGGTTCCTAGGTTGGGAATACACAATAGCAAGGATTATGAAGAAGAACAACAGAAAGAGATTGAAGAACTCGCTGCGAAGCCGACTGGGATGGATATTTATACATCCGATGTTCCCGATAGCGATTTCGGAGTACAGACAGCTGGTAAAGTACTACAAGGTAAATCTTCAATATCCGAAGAAGACGAGGACGCATTGGCAATAGCGATGGCGTTCGAGCAGGTGTAAGAATCGACTTAGAATAAACTTATAACAATAAACGATTATGATTACAACAGAACAAAAGAAAAAGATTCTGGCTGCGATTGCACAGAACCGCGCCAATTATCCTTCGGATGCCAAGCACGCTACATCCCTCGGAATATCCACTTCGGTGTACAGCATGGTGAAACAGGGCGCCTTGGACAAGGCTCTTTCTGATGCCAACTGGGTGCGCATCGCCCGTCGCCTGGGTGTAAACCTCCGTCACGAGATAGAATGGAAGCCAGCCAATACCTTCACCTTCCTGTTCATCCAGAAGCAGTTGGAGCTTGCGCAGCTCTCCTCTCTGAGCATGATTCTCTGTGATGAGCCGAACATCGGCAAGACCTACTCTGCCAAGTATTACATCGGCTGCCACGAGAATGCCGTCTATATCGACTGCTCACAGGTGAAGACCAAGCGCAGACTGATCCGCAAGATAGCCACCGAGTTTGGTACTGACAACAAGGGAACCTACAGCGATGTGTATGAAGACCTGGTATATTATCTCCGCACACTGAACAACCCGCTTATCATCCTCGACGAGGCAGGAGACTTGCAGTATGAAGCCTTCCTGGAGCTGAAGGCGCTGTGGAACGCTACGGAGCATTGTTGTGGATGGTATATGATGGGCGCCGACGGACTGAAGGAGAAGATCAACCGCAGCATCGACTGCAAGAAAGTGGGATATACAGAGATGCTGAGCCGCTACGGAGGCAGATTCTCCAAGGTGACTCCTGATGACGGCAAGGAGCGCGAGAAGTTCCTGATGAAGCAGGCTTCCATCGTTGCCAAGGTGAATGCTCCAGCCGATGCAGATATTCCTACTATCGTAAGAAAGACGCAGGGCGGGCTGAGACGAGTATATACCGAGATAGAGAAGCTCAAGATAGCAGCAGAGAACGCTGCTGAAGCTTCCGGGGAGGCCAGCCATGGTTAAGCGGGCATACAGCCCCAGGGAGATACTGAAGATGACTTATAAGCCTATTCCCTGGGGTGGAGAGTGGGAACGGTGCTTCGGACAGCCGGATATGTATGACACCTGGTTTATCTCGGGTCCGTCGGCTGGCGGCAAGAGCTCGTTCGTGATGCTGCTTACCAAGAAGCTCTGTGAATACGGAATAGTACTCTACTGCTCCTTCGAGGAGAAGGTAAGCATGAGTTTCAAGGAACGCATCCAGCGTTTTCACATGGAGGAAGAGCAAGGTAAATTCAGAGTCTGTATCGATTCAGACATCGACAATCTGAAGAGGATGCTCAAGCAGCGCAAGGGCCCTAAGTTTATTATCGTGGATTCGTTCCAGTACTCACATTGGGAATATGCACAGGTGGAAGCCTTGGTGGAAGAGTTCCCGAAGAAGAGTTTCATCTTCATCTCGCAGGAGGCGAAGAGTCAGCCACTGGGCAAGCCTGCCGTCAGACTGAAATACATGGCGGGCGTGAAAGTAAGAGTCGTCGGCTATGAGGCTGTCTGCCAAGGCCGATTCATTGGAGAAGCCGGAGCCACCTTTAAGGTATGGGAGGACGGACTTATTCAGGCAAGCAATAATCTATAATTTGAAAGCTTATGAGTGAAGTGAATGATTGTCTCGGGGATTACGAGAAAGGTGACATCATCTACCTGCTGCTGAGCAAGGAACAATGCAGCTCGGTATTGGATGACTGGATGGAATGTAACTACACCTGCGATTTGAGCGTGCGCAGATCAATAATGACTCCCGGTAGCTATGTCGTTACAACCAAGAGTCTGATGTGGGCAACGAGAATCATAAAATGGCATGGGTATCAAAATGTAACTTTCAAAAAGCCGAAGAAACATGGATGAAACAGTAGAAGATATCATCGCCTACATCAAGAAAAAGACTAAGGATTTCAGTTATCCTGACCAGGCAATGATGTATGACGAGCTTGCTTCCAAGCTCTGCGATATGAATGCAGATGCACTGAGGAATGAATATCTGGACAGTGATGATTATCTGCTCGATAGTGTGTAGAAAGGTGCTTCTGCGACAGAATTATAAACCAATAAACAATTCATTAGAACATGAAAAAGATTATTTATTCGATTAAGAAATGGTGGAAAAAGACCACTGAGGAGTATCATCGCCAGCAGGTGCTGAAGCGTGAGAAGGAAGTAAGACGTGAGGCGATGCACCGATTACAGGTAAGGGAGTTTGAAAGCGGGCTATATCTCTGCCTGGATGATATTCCGATATTGAAGGAGATAGAGGTTGCGCAAGCGTTGCCTAACGCCCTGCATGAAGCGCGAGAGCATTATCAGGACTATAAGCTGAGTCTCGGCTTATGATCTATCGATTGCAGATTAACAAGGAGGGAAGTTTATGGCACGACCGATTGCAAACTACCATCGTTTCTACGCCTCGTTTAATAAGTTGCCAAAGCACGGCGATGACGAAGAGGCTAAGGCGGCTATCGTGAGCCAATACACGAATGGGCGCACAACACATCTTCATGAGATGAGGGCGCGGGAGTATAAGGAATGCTGCAAGGCATTGGAGAACATGCTTGGTTATGGTGACCAGCGCAAGCATTGGCGAAGCATCTGCCTGCACCTGATGCAGGAACTCGGGATAGACACCAAGGACTGGAACTGCATCAACGAGTTCTGTCGTCATCCGAGGATTATGGGTAAGGATTTCGCTCTGATTGCCGTTCCGGAACTGGAGCAGCTGAGCGTAAAGCTGAGAGCCATCAAACGAAAGGGAGGACTGAAACAGCAGGAAGGTATTAATACCAATTATATAAAATTAATGTTTATTGAAAATGGAACAGGAAAAGAACAAACAGGAGCAGGCGGCCGCAAAGCAGGGCAGCTCCCCAGTTGACATCAGTCAGCTATCAGAAGAACAGAAGGCATCTCTTCTGGCTCAGTTGAATGCCGAGGCAAAGAACGAGCGCATCAACAAACGTGATGCCTACGAGGGCTTGCGAGGTGAATTTATGCACAAGGTTGAAGGTATGCTCATCAACGTTACCGCAGACGTCAAGGGCTTCAAGGAGTGGCTGAGAGAAGAATCTTCTGCCTTCGTCAAGCTGATGAGAGAGTACGGCCAGGTGAAAACCGATGAGCAGAAGAACTACACTATCACTGATGGTGATTTCCGTTTGCAGATCAGCTGCAACAGCGTGAAGGGATTCGATGAGCGTGCCGACCTCGCAGCGGAGCGCCTGGTAGCTTTTCTGAAGGATTACATGAAGAAGAGCGAGAAGGGAACCGATGATCCGATGTATCAGCTGGCAATGACGCTGCTGGAACGCAACCAGGCGGGAGATCTCGATTACAAGAGTATCTCCAAGCTCTACGAGTTGGAGGATAAGTTCAATGATCCGGAGTACTCGGAAATCATGAAGCTCTTCCAGGAGAGCAATGTAGTGCAGAAGAATGCAACCAACTATTACTTCTGGAAGCGCGACAAGGAGACGGGAGTCTGGCGCCGCATAGAGCCAAGCTTCTGCCGCATCTAAAGTTAGATTATTTATTGTTATAATGTTTTAAGTTGAAAGAAAGGAACAGCCCTCGATGAGGAACGGAAAATGTAGAAACAACCGTGGATTGAGTTATCAGAAGCGGGTAACGGAGATTAACCGCATCTTTGATCGCTATGCCAAGCTGGGAGTCCCTAATAGGGAGATCTGGCGGCGTTACGTGTACCCGGTGTATGCCATCTCGGAGCGCCAGTTCTACAATATCCTGAATGCGAGCGCCGACCCTCACAATAAGATTCCTCAGCAAGAGGAGCTGTTCCTGAATTTCATAGATAACGACGGCTATGGCAACAGAGAAAGAACTGAAGACGGTAATAGGCCGCATTCTGAAGGATATTAGAATCGGTATCAGTGATGAGTTTGATCAGAACTTCGAGAGGCAGGCTTTCTTTACCAAAGCCTGGGCGAGAAGAAGAAGCCCGCTTCGCCCCGGTGGTCATGTTCTCGTTGATACTGGAGCGCTGAGAAAAAGCATCAGCAGTAGAAGCGATGAAAGCAGCATTACTTTCTATAGCGATCTTCCTTATGCTGCCATCCATAATGAAGGAGGAGAAATAAAGGTTACTGCCAGGATGAAAAGATACTTCTGGGCTAAATATAATGAAGCACAAGGCGGTTTTGGCAGAAAGAAAAACGGCGAGCTTCGTAACAATAAGAAGAACCGACAGCTTGGAACGGAAGCAGAGTTCTGGAAAGCGATGGCTCTGATGAAGGAAGGAAAGGTTATCAAGATTCCTAAACGTCAATTCCTGGGCATGAGCCCCGAGGTGGAGGAAGACGTGAGGCGCATTATAGAAGACAACCTTACTTCTTATTTTGAGAACGACTTTAAATTTAAATAAACAAGATATGGATCCAAGACAAGAATTATACGCTGCACTCGTGGAGCAGCTGAAAAACATTCCCGAGGTGAAACATGTGGACCTGTGGAATGAAAATGTAGTTTATGCAGATCAGGACGAGCCATGGCAGCGTCCGGCAGTATTCATAGAGTTAGGAGCGATTGACTGGACAACGATGCAGGGCGCTCTCCGAGGAAACGGGGATATCAAACTGCATACGGTAATAGACTGGAGTGAGAATGCGCCTATAGAGGCTTGGCAGTTGACTGACAAGATCTGGCAGGCGCTGGAAGGTATTAGAAGCAAATCGTTTGACGGGTATTATCCTAAGCAAACTCTATCCAATGGGAGCCATGAAGAGTTGTATGAGAATATTGATGTCTTCAGGGTTAAGTATCTCAAATCCTGGAGCACGGCGAGATAAGTTTCTTTTAATTCATATATACTATTATATTAGGTTCTGTAAGTTATAGGAATTTATGTTGTTAATTTATTTTTTTATTATGTTTTTAGGCGCTTATATGCGAAAACGAGCGATCTAGTATTGATAATAATAGTTAGAACTAAAAAATGGCGGGTGTCGTGATGACATCCGCCATTTTGCGTTTTATTTCTTTTGTGTTCTGATAATCTTACAAGCAGAACAAAGTTCATTTTTAGGGATAGAGGCGTTTGGGTCTCCTTTAGCCAGGCTACAGCTATTACATTTCTTGAAGGTGTAAGGATTGTAGTCAGGAACCGCCTTACCCTGCTTTCCGCTATTGAACCGGAAAATATTAAAGCGCTCTCCGTCTAAGGCTTCTTTTCCTCTGTCCATCGCTTCACCATGAGGCGTGGCATCATACTTCCATTTGAGAACCTGGACCACCGTACAGCGGCAGTTCCATCCATTTGGAGGGTAGTAGCTCTCCCAGAAAGGGTCACTCATCGGTAGTGTTACTCTATCGAGAGCAGCATGCTCCGGTCGTACCTTGTCATCATGGGCAGTTCTGTACTGGAGATAGTATTCGTCACCATCCTCGGCAAAGCGTTCCCATTTGGCGGCCATGGTAGCAGAAGACTGCACGAAGCCGTATTCTGCCCGAAGATAGTTCCTGTTGTAAGTCTCGTTAATCTTTCGTACATCATTCAAAAAGCGTTCGAACGGTTTTCTATCTCCATTCTCATCAAGCAAGCTAGGGAATGCCTCGTTGAGCTCGTGAAAGGTTTTCATGCCTGAGAAGATATAGTTGGAGCGGGTTAACCGCTCACGCATCTTTTCGGTCATTTCCACCTTCTCGAAACTGGAGTCCAGGATATCGGTATGTTCCTGGATAAAATCCATGGCCTCGTTGCTTGACAGAATATTGATATCCAGGTGTGCGCCGTGTTGACGGAAGAGCGCTTTCATCAGCTTGTCGAAACTGGAGGATATTTCCTGGAATCTCAGTTTTTTCTCGTCGGCTGATGTGAGTTGGATATTCATTTTGCCAATGATGGATTCGTATCGGCTGTGCAGCCCCTTGTAGTCATCGGGGCTTAGTCGAAAAAAGGTCTGGAGAGTTGTAATCCTGGCTGCTGTATGCGTTCGCCTACAGGCATGTTGTATTTGTCTGCGAAATACTTAGGATCTACTTCATAACGGTCGGAGATCATTTTCTCGTATTCCATCTGCTGTTCCGGTGTATAATCAACGCTTTCATCCCATGAAAAATGATAGCCTTTAAGCGGATATCCGTGACGGATCATACGGGGTATGAGCTGATTATTGATAATGCTTGCCAGCATCTTCGCATCGCTCTCGACCAGGTTTTCAAACACTTTGAGGTGAGTCTGGCTCTGGGATAAGGAGCTGCCATCCTCGATAGTCATAGTTTGCCCAATGATAAGCTTGGAGATTTCGCTGTTGGAACGGTCCACACGCTTGTCATAGACGTTGAACGCATCACTCTTGGTGCTTTCGATGATTTGGATATCCGTTCCTTCGGGGAATAATGCCCATGGAGCGAGATCCATACCTTTGAGCATCTCTTCGATGCGCTGCTGGTCAGACTTATCTCTTGAAGCGGTCTTGGCTACTCGCATAGGCATTCCGAAAATCTCACTGAAGACATCCCATGCTGCGAGAACGTTCTTCTTTGGGATAGCGTGGAGTGCAGCCTTGAGGTAGAGTCCGAGATCATCGGGTTTTCCTGCCTCGATAAGGTTGTTGTACCATTCCGGCTCCCTATAGTCTATTCCTGTAGTCCAATCCTGTCCGAGGTCTGTGACTACACGATGATGTTCCGGAATTACGAATTTGCGGTCGATAAGCTTTACTTCTGAGTAGCAAGGGCATCCGTCTCCATCCTTCCTGATATCTCCCAGTTCTATCAGGGAATGCCCATAATAGATGGAATCGAGAATAAGGCGGCAGAGTTCGTAGAACCATTCCTGGTCGAAATAATGCTTGAGTTCATCGCAAGGCTTGCCGCTTTTGTCTTCGATGTTAAAAGACTTGGAAAGGACGAAGCCTGTGCGCTGGCCAATACATCCGGTAACATGGGCATCCGTGGCGGTATCTCTGTAGATATCGTAGAGCATCTGTCTGTTTGGACTCTCTATGCTGATAGCCTGCTGCCAAGCCTTGCGCCATTTTTGGATATCACTCTTGGTAAGAGCTTCGGTGGTGCGCTGAAGCTTGGATATGATATGCTGGGCATTTCTGCGGGTTGTCTTGTCGGCGAGGATGATGTCGCCGAACTTGGTATGCAGCAGCCGTGGCTCACCCTTGACGGCACGCCGGATGTCGTAGATGCCCTGTAATGTCTTGTCAAATAGATTCATCTTGCTTTATTTTTTGAATATTAAACTTGAATACGGATTACCAGGAGTGACGGTTTGGTCCGTTTCCCCACTTAACGCCATTAGTGTTAGCCTCACCTGTAGCCTCATCTGTGGCTACAGGCAGGTCCGGAACTATTTTTCCAGCCGCAACCCCTTCTAGCCACTTGATGGCACGCTCGTAGCGTTCCTTGCGCACATCGCTGCCCATTCTCTGCGGTTGTGCTGCAATCATATTATAGAGAGCAATATCCGCCGCATACATCACTATCTGTCGGTTGCGGTCATTTCCTATGGCGGAGAAGACCTTTTCGCAATCATACTTAGGACGGAGATAGCCTGCTATCTCTTCCACCGCTTCCTGAATGGCATTGTCGGCGTTAGCGTCGTCTGCCTGGGTGATGACCTTGAGTGCGGCTTCAGAAGCCACCACCTTGAAATCTTCTTGAGTAATAAACATATAAAATACTTTTTAATTACCAACCATTTTTAGGAGGTCTCCGCTTGCCTATGCGCGGCTTGAAAGCATCGATGCGGCCTTGACGCTGTAGGATAAAGATGGCTCCCTCGTCAGCATCCGGAGCATCATCGTGTGCCCTACTTCCGTGTTCCAGGGCTAGCGTCTGCTCGATTCCCACCTGCATATCCTCTGAGTCTTTAAGGTTCTCGTTGTAGAACACCAGGCCTCGTTCCCATAAAGGGGCGACACTCTCGATACGTTGTAGCTTGTCGGGCTTTTTCCGGTTATCTGCAGATATCGGAAGCTGATAGCCCCGAAGTTCTCCTTCCTCGTAGAATTCGTCGAGAGCCGTATCCTGCATCAGGTTCGACTCCATGTAGAACTGGATACTGGCTCCCTGCTCCATGGCTCTTTCGTAGAGGTTGTATTGCCACCTTACCATCTCTCCGGTGGTGGCCTGGCGCACGAAGCAGTCTATCAGGTGGAGTTCGCTGCCCAGCTTTCCCCAGAGGCGGCATGCCTTGTAGTCGTTGGCCGTCGTGGATTTCCAGGATGGGTCCGTATAGCAGACCAAGGCATCATACCTGGTGAGTCTAGGCATGCGCTTGTACTTGATCCATTCGTGACGAAAGATAGAGCCGTCAATGATGGGGTTATGCATCATCTCCTTATTCCAATCTCTGTAACCAACGAATTCCCGGTAGGCATCCACCTCCTCCCGTGTCCACTTCTCCTTCCATACCGGATCACCGTTCTTATCTACGGCATACACCTTACTCAAGAAAACACCTTTGGTATTGGCAATGTTGTAGAGTACGGAATTCTTGGAAATCAGGTTGCCGACCATGATAAAACGACCACGGCCAACATCGAGAGAACCGAAGAGGGCAGACTTTACCCAGGATGTAAGCTCGCGTACACGCTTCTCGTTCTTGCAGAGTTCGTCGTCGTCAAGGTCATCGATGACGATGTAATCAGGGCGGGCTTCCCTATCGCGGAGACCTCGGGGGCTCTGACCACGACCGCATGCCAGGAACTTGACGCCGCAGTTCGCCTTGAATTCTCCGTCGGTCCAGTCTCCTCCGGCAGGCTTCTGTTCTCCGAAGTCACGCTTGAGGCGATCGTTGTACTCCAGTTCTGCCTGGATATCACCCAGGAGGCGGCAGGCGGCATCCTCACTCTTGCCGACTACCACCATGAAGTTTATCAGGCGTAGCGGCTGGAACATGAGCCACAAGGGGGTGAATACATCCATGTGGGTACTCTTGGCATGACCGCGCGGCCACATGAATACAGCCTTCAGGTTAGCGGTGCGCTTGACCTTGCTTGCCGCCTGGTTGTGGAATGGCGCATTGTGGATGGTACGGATCACCTTTCCGGTAGTCTTGTCCTTGAGTTGCAGGAAGTGAGGAAAGTAATACTCGCAGAAAGCAGCATAGTTCTGCTGTAGCCTGTGGATGCGAGCTTCCTTCTCACTCTTGCCTTCTGGAGCCATGAGCGATGTATCTGTGAGCGCCGCAATCTGCTTGCAGTGCTCCTTCCATTCCTCTATGGCCTTTTTCTTTTCTGCTAGTGTTACCATTATGTATATGTATTAGAGATCGCAGGAAAAACCGTTCTGCATCTTGTCGGAGATGAAGAGATCCTGGTAATAATTAAATGTCTTGAGGAGTTCCGGTGTGATATTCGGATCATTCTGTGCCCGGAACTGCATCCATTTACTGAATGCCATAAATACCTCGATGGCATCTACTACGTTAGCCTTCTTGTCAAGCTTCTCTATAACGGCTGACATTTTAGCAAGCTTGTCACCCAGTCCGGCAATCTTCGCAGCATCACCGGAAGCATTGACATCGGTAATGAGGGTATCGATGCTATGGAGCAGCTTGTTTACCAGCTCCGGGCGAGTCACACTTGTAGCAGCCCGCTGTTCCTTCCATCCTTCCTGGTTGGCCCATTTGGAAAGTGTCTGTCGGGAGATGTCTATCTGGTCTGCTATCTCGTTCTGGTCCTTGCCTGCCATATATAATGTTCTGGCGAGCTTTTTCTTCTTTTCTAATTCTGCTTTTGTCATGTTATAACAGTGTTTTAATGTGAATAAAATGGCGGGCTATATTGAAACCCACTGCAAAATTGGCATTTTTTAGGGAGTCAGCCAAAAAAGTATGAAATGATTGCACACCTTTATGAAGCGATTGCAGCGTTTTTTGGAGGGTTCGGGGAAAGTTCGTAATATTGCAGTCGAAATTCAAAAACGAATCGCAATGGGAAAGAAAGTTAGAATAAGCGATGAGAGCGTGAACTGTTATGGTACGCGCATCATTACATCAGGTATTGACCTGACACAATACGAGCGCAATCCTGTATTGCTGTATATGCATGACCGCAGTCAAGGCGTAGTCGGAAAGGTGGAAAACCTGAAGGTGGAAAACGGAGAGCTGACCGGAGAAATCGAGTTTGACGGAGCCACCGAGTTGAGCCAGCGCCTGAAGAAGCAGTATGAGTTCGGGTCGATGCGCATGGTAAGCGCCAACTTGCAGATCCTGGAGACTTCCGATGATAAGAGTCTTGTGCTGGAAGGACAGACTGCGCAGACAATTACCAAGAGCCGCCTCTTCGAGGTGAGTGCCGTTGATATCGGTGGCAATGATAACGCCATCGTGTTATACTCTCCGGATGGAGAACAGTTGCCGTTGATGAAAGGCGAAGAGAACGGAAGTGCTTTCCTGCCTTTGTTAAATAGTAATATTAATCCTCTTAAAAAAGAAGTAGAAATGGAATTGAAAACTTTAGCCCTTCAGCTGGGGCTTAGCGAAACAGCTGACGAAGCTACCGTCTTGCAGAAGGTTAGTGAGTTGAAGTTGAAGGCCGAGGGTGCAGCAGCACTCCAGAAGCAGGTTGACGAGTTGAAGGCGGCGCAGGAGGCGCTTGCTCTTGCCGGTATTACAGCCGCCGTGGATCAGGCCGTAAGCGAGAAGCGTATCGATGCCGGTATGAAGAACCATTTTGTCGAGCTTGGCAAAAAGGTAGGTATTGACACATTGAAGTTGACCTTGTCGGCTATGCAGCCACAGGGTAAGCTCTCCGCACAGTTGCACCGTACCGATACTGGCCAAATCGTGGCGGAGGAAACAGACTTCTCCAAGTACGAGAAGCTGAGTGCCGTTCCATCCGGCAAAATGATGGATCTGCACGACAATCATCCTGATGAGTTCGTTCGCCTCTACAAGGCTGAGTACGGATTCGAACCAGCTTAATTTCAAGGTAACATAAAAATATTTTATAATTATGAATAAGTTGATTAAAGTGTTTTCCGCATTGTTGTTCAATGCAATTATGGGTGCTCTCATTGCACTCTTGTTGGGATATAATCCATTCTGGGGTGCAGCTGTTGCCTCCCTTGTTGCTATCGCAGCAGGAACGTTTATGCCAAAGGGTTCTGCTTACGCAGGCGTTCTTAAAGAAGTATGGACTGGAGAGCTTATCAGGGCTCTGCGCGCCCATCTGGATGCTTCCTGGCTTGTAGGAGTGCCGGATCAGAGTTCTATCGTGGATAATGATGTAATCCACATGGTGGATGTCGGTGCAGATCCACAGGTACTGGTTAATAACAAGACATATCCTATCGAAATCCAGGAACTCGAAGATGGAGACAAGACCTTCTCCCTCGATAAATTCCAGACAAAGGTTGTTCCAGTCACCGATGACGAATTGTATGCCCTGAGTTACGACAAGATGGCTCGTGTCAAGGAGAGCTGCGCCAACGCACTCAATGACACCAAGTATGCCAAGGCTGCCCATGCGCTCTGTGCCAATGAGAACACCGCCAAGACTCCTGTATTGGTAACGTCTGGCGCCGTGGATCCTGCGACCAAGCGAGTTAAGCTCTGTATGAACGATCTGGTGAACCTGAAGCGAAAGCTTGATGAACTGGGTGTTCCTCCAACCAACCGCCGACTTGTGCTCTGTACTGATCACGTGAACGACCTGCTCGAGACGGAGCAGACTTTCAAGGAGCAGTACAACGTTGACCGCAATGACGGCAAGGTCGGTAAGCTGTACGGTTTCGTTATCTACGAGTTCGGCGCCAACCCTACCTATAGCACCACAGGCAAGAAGAATGCGCTGGGTGCAGCGCCTAAGGCTGGCGAGTTCCAATGCTCATTCGCATTCTACGTGCCTCGTGTGTTCAAGGCTACTGGTAGCACCAAGATGTATTACAGCGCTGCTGAAAACGATCCGCAGCAGCAGCGTAACCTCATCTCGTACCGTCATTATTTCATCTGTTTGCCTAAGAAGGAAGACGCTGGTGGCGTAATCCGTTCAGGTTATAACGCTGGTTAACCGTATGGCGAAAATGAAATATCTGGTAATCCACTGCACTGCCACGCCGGAAGGTCGGGAGGTGACAGCCGCCGACATCCGGCACTGGCACTGCGACCCTCCAGCCAAGGGCGGCAGAGGATGGAAGCAGGTGGGCTATACAGACCTCGTGCATCTGGATGGTAGTATAGAGCGCCTGGTAGATAACAACGAGGATGCGGAGGTGGATCCATGGGAGATTACCAATGGTGCTGCTGGCTATAATGCCGTGAGCCGGCATGTTGTCTATGCAGGAGGTGTGAGTAAGCACGACGGTAAGCCGCTAGATACTCGCACCCTAGAGCAAAAGAAGGCTCTTGCCGATTATGTGAGAAACTTCCATAGCCGCTTCCCTCAGATCCGTATTGTTGGACATAACGAGTTGAATTCAAAGAAAGCCTGCCCGTCTTTTGATGTCCAGGAATGGCTTCGCTCGTTAGGTATCAGACAAGCGTAGATTTTTTCAGTAATAGTTGATAGTTTATTAGGTTAAGAAAGGTTTGAAAGGCGATGACAGACATCATACTAAACATACTGCAGTGGGCTATCCTACCGGGCGGCATTGGTACAGCCATCGCCTGGATAGCCAATCGAAAAGTGAAGGAGGCTGAGCAGGCGAAGCGCATACATGACACCTTCAAGGAGATGTATGGCGACGTGAGCAAGGAACTCCTGGCAAAACAAAAAGAACTGAATGATGCTGCAGAAGATAATGCAAAGGCTATCGAGGAACTCAACAAGGAGAACGCCCGCACCCGCTATGCACTTAATAGGCTCACGCGGGCTATTGAGGCTATCCAGCTTTGTCCTCATCGCGCTAGCTGCCCTGTCAGTGGTGAGCTGCGCCACGACGAAGACGACCAGGAAGGAACAGAACCTGGTGCAAAGCGTACAAAGCGCCGACAGTGCAAGCCAAAGTCTGAGGCAGATGGTAAGCCAGGTGAAGACAATGGCGATGTGGTCCCAGCCGATAGCGAGCGACACGGTTCGGTTGAGCATTCCGATGAATAATCTTCTCTCTCTGCCGCAGGGCGCAAGCTATAACGGCAAGCATGGCCGTGCTAACGTGAAGGCGTACGTAAAGCCGAATGACGGTGGTGAAATGCAAACGATCATCGTAGAGGCATCGTGTGACAGCTTGCAGCAGCTGTGCCTTCGGTATGAGAGTGAGCGAGACTCCTTACGAAACCAGGTAAGTCTGCTTAGCAGGCAGATGGAAATGTCGTACAGCAACAATGCTAGAACGGAGCAGAAAAAGCCTCCTAACGGCGTTTGCCTGGATTTGTTTTTTATTATCGCAGGTATTATGACCTGCTTGTTTTTAATGTATTTAATCAGAAAAAAAATATGGGTAACGTATTAGACGGAACAGACCTTATTCTTTCAGTTGGGGGTAAGGCATTGGGTTACAGTACCGGGTGCAAGATTACAACCAGCACAGAGACTGGCGAACGAGTAACCAAGGAAGCTTCCGCAGGCAAGTGGAAGGAGAAGTATGTAAAGAGCTTCTCTGAGAGTATCAGCGCTGATGGTGTCGTGTTGACGGGTAGCAATGCAGAAATGCCTACCTATGATCAGCTGAAGGATCTCCAGCTGGCAGGAACTCCTGTCGAGGGAACCTATTCTGTTCGAGAGGGTGATGGTCGTGAAGGTAAGACTGCCGGACAGTACAAGGGTAAATACATCATTACCTCGCTCGATCTCGATGCGCAGGCTGGTGAGGATGCGAAGTATAGTGTACAGCTTGAGAATTGTGGTAAGGTTGAAAAAATCGGCACAGGCTTGCAGGGGACAGCAACCGAATGACTGAATACCGATGATGCCGGGAATGACAAATCCCCGGTTTTGGCCGTAAGTGAAACGTCTTTAGAATCTGAAACGGATGAATAAGGTTATGATTAAGGTTGGTGACAAGGAATTTCCTTGTCGCCTCACTATGGGAGCGATGCTCCAGTTCAAACGCACTGTCGGTAAGGATGTCAGCCAGATGGACTGGAAGGATGTGGAAGAACTGTTGATGCTCATGTGGTGCTGTGTGTCGAGTGCCAGCCGAGCTGATAGCATTGAATTCCCCATTGACTTCCCGATGTTCTGCGACTTGGTATCTCCAGCAGATATAGCTAAGTGGAATTCCACGATAGCAGAAGCGAATGAAAAAAAAAGCGAGAAGGAACAGTAGATTCTGAATCGGACAATGGTGATCCGGTGGATGTGGAACATCTTCTGGGTATAGCTATGGGGTGTATGGGGATGAGTATGGATGACTTTTGTCGATGCACCCCATCTGAATACTATGCAGCGTATGAAGCTTGGCATGATGCTGTAGATGCTGCGGAACGTGGCAAGTGGGAACGGGTAAGAATGCAATGCCTGTGCATCCTGCAACCCTACTCGAAGGATAAGCTCAAGGCTAGAGATATTATGCAGTTTGCCTGGGATAAGGAAGTGCAGACTGAGATTCCAGAAGTGAAAGAGAAACTCAGTCGTGAGGAAATCATGGAAAGATACAGGATGGCAGCGGAGAGGGCTGGATTACATTAGCTTAGATATTGTCGTCTTTTATTGTCATGAATCCCCAAAGTAGAAGAGATACGAAAAAGACAGCGAGACACCAAACCATGGCTTCTGCTAACCATGAAGGCGAACCATGTCTCATGGCTAAGTCGCAAAAATACATACCGAACAGAAAGCTCAGTACGGAAATCAAACCAATAGCGGTTCTTGTTGTGTTGGGTTTTACTTCGTATTTCATAATTTTCGTTTTATTTTAAACACGCTGCAAATATAATAAAAAAGACGCAATAATCCAAATTAAATATCGCAAAAATGGCTAATGAGGTAAAATTTAACATTCGGCTCAATATAGACGGTAAAGATAGAGTGGTTGTTGCCACAACTGCTGTAGATAACCTGAGACACGTGGTGAATAGTGTCAATGAAGCCACAGAAGATTTGAAGGGTAAGCTTATTAATACCAATCAGATTACGGAGGCGTGGAGAAATGTTACTGATGCCTTCCAGCAGATGGTGGGTGACCTTAATCAGGTTACAGCGGAAAGCCGGACTTTTGGAGCGGCCATGGCTGCGGCTAATACCATGGCTGGTAAGAGCGGAAAGGAATTTGCGGCAATGAAGCAACAGGTAGCAGAACTTGCCGAGGAAATACCAATTGCGCGTGATGAACTTGCAGGCGGTCTTTATCAGGTTATCTCGAATGGAGTTCCGGAAGACAACTGGATTGATTATCTCCGTTCTTCGGCAAAATCCTCTGTGGGAGGTATTGCCAATCTAGGAGAAGTGGTAAAGGTTACTTCTACTATTATCAAGAATTATGGACTGGAATGGAGTAATGCTGGAGAGATACAGGACAAGATACAGTTAACCGCAAAGAACGGTGTTACCTCGTTCGAACAGATGGCGCAAGCCTTGCCGCGTGTTACGGCTCAAGCTTCGACGTTAGGAGTATCGATAGATGAGCTGATGGCTTCATTTGCTACACTTACCGGCGTAAGTGGAGATACCGCTGAGGTTAGTACTCAGCTTGCAGCTATTTTTACGGCTCTTATAAAACCTTCGAGCGAAGCTACCGAAATGGCCCAGCAAATGGGCATTCAGTTTGATGCGGCGGCTATTAAGGCGGCTGGTGGAATGCAGCAATTCCTCGAGTCTCTTAGTACAGACGTAAAGCGCTTCTCTGCATCGAGCGGTATGTTGGAACAGGAAATCTACGGCAAACTTTTCGGTAGTGCAGAAAGCCTTCGTGCTATCACTCCTTTGGTAGGTAATCTGGCAGATAAATTCAGGAGTAATGCTGCTGAAATGCAAAACAGCGCAGGAACGGTTAGCAAGTCCTTTGATATCATGGGTAGTACAGGAAGCGCTAAGATTCAACTTCTGAACAATAAACTTGGTGAATTCACAGACGTAATACAGGGAAGTATTGGTAATACTCTGCCGTACGCAAATTTTGCGTCTCAGCTGATTATTACTACCAATGCAGCTTGGACTCTGACTAGAACTATTACTAATCTTGGAGTTACATCTAAGGTTACTTCTGCGATTGTAGCTATGTTTAGTCCTATCTGTAAGGTGGCATCTGCTGCTTTTACAGGTGCAGCTGTAAGCGCTGAAACCTTAAGACTAGCAATTAGAAGCCTATATATAACAGCTGGTATTGGAATAGCTATTGCTGCTCTTACAGAAGTGATTAATCATCTGTCTGCTAGTAATGACCAGGCAGCAAGTAGTGTGGATAACCTATCGCAAGCGGAAGAGAAGGCTAAGCAGGCGCACGAGCAAACTGCTCAGCAGATATCATCCGTACGTAGTGAAATGTCGCTGAATATCGCCAAGCTCAAAGACTTCAAGGGTAGCAAGGAACAGGAGAAGACTCTGGTGCAGCAGATGAATAGCAAGTATGGGGAGGCCATGGGCTATTATTCGACCGTATCACAATGGTATCAGGCTCTTACCGCAAATTCTGAGGCGTACTGTAACCAGATGATCAATGAGATTAGATTGAGGGAACTTGCTAACCAGGCAGCAGACCTGATCAAGCAGCAGCACGACATTAAATATGATGAAAACGGGAAGCTAAAGAAATATAGCAAGAAAAATAAAACAGAAACAAAGACCGTAGGCCAGATAGATGCTGGCGACGGTAAGATTATTCCTGTTAAGCAAGAAGTCGAGATTGAGGGTACCAGTCAGCTTGATAAGGTTAACAGGAAGATGACTTCGCTTTACCGCCAGCAGCAGAATGTGAAAAAGCAAATGGAGTCCATCGTTAGGGATGGGCAGAAAATAAAGTTCAAGCATACTGCGGGGTATAGTTCGGCTCCGCCGTTATTATCAACTGGTAATACAACAAAAGACGGTGCGGTAACTGATACAAAGCCGGATGTGAAGGAGAAAGCTCTAAAAGGCAGTATTGATTTCTATGAGGAGGGAATCCGGGAATTACAGAAGAAAATCAATGCTTCGGCTGATGAAGCTGCCGTCAAGAGCCTCCAGCAGATCCTGGAAGGAAAGCAGCGAGAGTTAGGGATGTTGAAGGTAAGACTAGGTATCGAAAACGTTCCTGATATCGAGATTAAGAAAAAGGCAGAAGATATATTGTCTGATATAGATGAGCAGATTGGCCGACTGAGGTTAAATCCTATAGAGATTAAAGTCGAAGGTCTTGAAGACCTGGAGAAGCTGCAATCCCTCGGTAATATTAATCTCTCGAGTTTTCAGAGTGTCCAGCAGCAGCTGCATACCATTAATGGAATCTCTAATTCTACAGCCAAAGGACTTGCTGTAGCCGGAGAGAGCTGTGCAGCGCTTGGAAGCGCCATGCAGCAACTTGGTTCCGACAGTGCGGCAGCCAAGGCTGGTATGATGATGGCCGCTGTAGGTCAGATTGTTCTTTCCTTCGCGCAGGCGATGACCTCTACCAAGACCTGGATAGACTGGCTCGCCTTCGGTATTACTGGTGCAGCACAGCTGACTAGTATCATCGGTATGATAAGCAAATTCGCTACGGGTGGTATTGTGGGCGGTAGCCAGAAAAGCGGCGATAACGTCCTGGTGCGTGTCAATTCGGGAGAGATGATTCTGAATGCAGCGCAGCAGGCTAGGCTTTTCGCAATCGCCAATGGTGCATCCCTCTACGGAGCAGCTGCGCAGGTTGGTACCGGAATCTCTGATAGCTTTGCTCCTGGAGTAAAGGCTTCTACAAGTCGTTTGCAGGGCATCCTTATCGAGAACGACCAGGCACCAATAGATATCAACCTGCGCCTGCGGGGAAGAGATATTGTTGGCTCTGTAGCGAATGAGACAAGAAGCAATCGCAAGCGGAGTAATATCCGTATCAGATAATAGTATTATAACATTATTATAAAAGCATTAGTAGGCTATGTATATACACGGTTATTATTATAACAGGAAAGAAGAGAAAATCTCCGTTTATATCCTGGTTCGAGGTGATCGATCCGAGGAAGTGGAGATAGGTGGCGATGGTAGCGGAATTACCTTCTCTGATGACCCGGTGGAAATCACCTCGCAGGTGAATGATACGTTCGATCATATTCTCTGCTCGCAGGCTTCTATCCGCTTGCTCTGCGAGAACTATGTGAAGGAATTCTTCTCGGGGTCCTGTAGGGATGCTGTGGTGAATATCTACCGGGGAACAGAATGTCTCTTTGCCGGATATATCGAGCCTCAGACTTTCTCGCAGGGATACAATGAGTGTGAGGATGAGGTAGAACTGACTTGTGTGGATGCACTCTCAGCCCTTCAGTATTCAAAATATAAGAATGTCGGTTCGGCTTTAGTACTATATAATAAGGTAAAGGCAGAGGCGCAGCAGCGTACCTTCCATGATATCGTGATGGATATACTGAATGGTGTGATGGATGGTATTGATATTCTCGGCGGTCATGATAAGCCATTATACTATGATGGCAGCAAATATGTGGCCGCGGAAAAGGATAAACAGTATTCCGTACTACAGGACATCAGTATCTCGGAACTTCTCTTTCTGGGTGATGATGAGGATGATGTCTGGACTCAGGAGGATGTGTTGACTGAAATTCTGAGATATCTCAATCTTCATATAAGGCAGGCTGGCATGAGTCTCTATCTGTTCTCCTGGGAGACAATCAGGAGTGGAAAATCTCACTCCTGGCATAACCTCAATGGGAGCGGTGATTTAACGATTGTTCCTCGGACGGTAGATATTACTACGTCTATCGTAGCAGACTGCGATACGCAGATCAGTGTTGCGGAGACGTATAATCAGCTCAAGTTGACGGCTGATGTGAAGGAGATGCAGAATATCGTCAAGAGCCCTCTCGATAGCGATGCGTTGCGTAATGCTTTCCTCGGCATGCAGAAGTATATGACAGAGTACGCTTCCGATGGAGAGGGTAAAAGAGCTTATTATGGATTTGCAGAACTGGTGGCGAATGGCAGTACTGGCTACGATGGCGGTTCGGTGGTTGACTGGTATGTGCAGGTAAGAAAGTGCCAGGATTGGCGCTTTTATGGCGCCAAGAAAAAGGATCTCGTGAAGGACTTATGCCAGGGAATCAATCAGCAGGATGCTGTAAATTATCTGGGAACCGTGCCGGGTGCCTCAATGCTGATGTCTGTAGGAAGCGTCAAGAAGACGAACGGCGGACAGGATAATTCGCTCGTATCGAAAATATCCATGACCGATTATCTGGTAATCAGCGTAAACGGTAATGGCAAGGATGAGGAAAGTGAATTCTATCCTAATGACTCGGATCTCCTGAAAGCGATACCATGCGCAGAATATGTTGGCAATGAAGTCGGTGGTGTATTCTCGCCTAGCGACGAAAACACGACTAATTATATCGTAATCTCCGGGAAAATGGTGATGAACCCTCTGATGAGGATGACGGCTAATTATCATGATCTGAGAAATAAAACCTGGTTGAGTTTACCGTTCAGTGGGCAGGATGAAATCTACGTCTGGCATCAGACTGTGCCAAGTCGCAATAACGGAGATGGTCGTTATTATACACGCAGATATTGGAAAACGGAGAACTGGAGAAACGAGGTGGTGTCAGATGATGCTATGGATAAGAAGAATGATGGCGGATTTATGCCGTTTACCGGTGAAGGCCCGCAGGAGTTTGAGTTTAAGTACAGTGCATTCGGGGACAGCACCGATAAGTTGTCGAAGGTCGGCGTTATTCAGTGTATGCTGATAATAGGTGATAAATGCGTAGTTGAAAAACGCCCTGGGCAGCTCCTCGGAAGCGATAAGGTGGCGGGAACGGGTAATGGTCAGCTATCGGATTATGTTTGGATGAAGTATAAAGCTAGAGAGGAATGCTCATCTGATGATGAATATTACCAGCAGAGTTTCTCGGTGGGATTCGACCCTAAGATTGGGGACAAAATCATCGGTACAGAGTTTTCCATACAGAATAATCTGAGCTATACTGATAATGTGGATGCAGATGGAACTGCCATTCCGGTCCGCATGAGCGACAAGGTGCATGGTGCTGTGAAGTTTATCATCCTCGGACCAGTCAACAGTGTGTGGGAAGAAATCATCCGACGACATCCTACCGCCTTCCGACATACCAAGTGGTCGAGCAATACGAAACCGATTCTTTCTCATGTGAGTGATATTCTGTTGGAAGAGTTCGAGGTGAAGGTTGTAAGCGATCATGGTAAGGTTGGCAGTGATGGTGCAGAGAATGATCTGGTTTATCTGAGCGACACGAAGGAAAATTTCGTGAATGTCAAAGATGATCTTGAGATGAAGATCACTACAGCTCTGACGTCCGAAGAATGTAATGCGCTTGGTGTAAAGAATGGTATTAGTCTTTCTGCGCCGCTGAATGTCGGAACAGAGCTGAGTTTGCTAGGTGTCTATAACCGTAACAATGGCGAATTAGCAAAGCCGGAGCAGCACTATGTCAATGACTACTGGCAGGAGTGGCATGAGCCAAGAGTTATCATGGAACAGAATCTGATGGATGAGCACGGTAATGTTTCTCCATTCGATTTGTATCGACATCCTGCGATCGGCAAGACCTTTCATGTGCAAGGTATCAGCTATAATCTAACCAGTGGCACTGCTCAGATGACGATTAAAGAGATATTCTAATTATATTCTAACAATATTATAAAGTCGTATGATAGAAACAAAAATCATAGTTAAACCCAAAGGGAATTCCGGAACTGGCAATAGTTCCGGAGCGTCTGGCTATGGAGGTGAGTATGTGCCTGAAGCTGATTATGCTGCTAGAGCCGGTAAGGCTAAGAAGGCAGAGTCTGCGGATCTGGCAATGCGCGCCAATACGGCTAATACAGCTGATCGTGCAAAGTATGCAGACAAGGCGGGAGAACTTGACGAAGAAGCAGAGGTTTTGCAGAGGTACATCCGCAAGGATATTGATGATATAGCTCAAGGAACCGTAACCTGGGAGAAAGTGCAGAAACTACTTGGTGGTTTGCTGGCAGGAGAAGATTTTTCCTTTGATGCGGATGGCAATATCATCGCTCATTCTATCGCTTCCGAGAATGCGAATGAAGCAGAGCACAAGGGCTTTTCTATCATACAGACCGGCCCGAAGACCGGAAAGTATAAGCTGAATATCAATGAGCTGCTGGCTTTCTCCAAGGCAAAGGTGGGCGATAAATTCGTATTTGATGCTGCGAATGATTTCCGCTTTGATGTGGAGGGTAATATCATCGCTCATTCTATCGCTTCCGAGAATGCGAATGAAGCAGAGCATAAGGGCTTTTCTATCATACAGACCGGTCCGAAGACCGGAAAGTATAAGCTGAATATCAATGAGCTGCTGGCTTTCTCCAAGGCAAAGGTGGGCGACAAATTCGTATTTGATGCTGCGAATGATTTCCGCTTTGATGCGGAGGGTAATATCATCGCTCATACAATTGCTTCTGATGGTGCGAATGAAGACGAGGAGAAGGGTTTTATGATTGCCCGAAAAGATGATACCGGCAAATACAAGCTGTGTGTGGACGAATTGCTGGCGTGGGGATCTGCAACCGTCAAGCAGTTGCACGTTAAGGGTGATTCTACCTTTGATGGCAATCTCTTCAGTAAACAGTTTATTTCTGATTTCTTGACGGGTAAGGGTTGGGGTATCTATAATAAACCTATCCTCAATGCGGCTGGAGCACAGGAGAATAAGTGGACGGGGGAGTTTGACAATATCATTGTACGTGGTTCACTCCATGTCTATGAGATGATTATCTCACAGCTGCTCGGAGAGAATGACAACCGAGTCTTCACGGGCATGATGGAGGTGGATCACTTTGACAAGGAATCGGGCAAGGTATATCTCGATACGCAGGACGGCAAGCTCTATAATCCATTCCGTCGGGATGACATCATTATGGTTCAGCAGTTCAATGGTATGCCCAATAGCAGTAACGGCAACTATGTAACCAAGAACTACGAGCTGCTTGTTACGGATGCAGGATGCGGAAACCTGGAGGATGGCGAAAAGCGTTTGGACTGGGTGAAATTCGCCAACTTCACCTCTTCGATAGCGGGAGCAACTCCTGAAGCTCTCATCAGGAAGAAGGACACATTCGTGCGAGTGGATAACCTCAGCGACCCAGACCGCAAGGGTATCATGCAGATTATAACTGTAGGTACAGCTTCGCCTCACATGGATGTAGTTTATGGTTTGAAAACAGACCCAGAAGGAGCGTTGAAGGGCAGACTAGGTAACCTGGAAGGCATCGTGCATCCATGGTTCGGCAGACTGCAGGGATTCGGCGAATATCTGAATAACCTCTATGCAGTAGGCGACCTGATTCTGCGCAGGACTGGCGAGAGCGTGGATACCAAGTTCCAGGTTCTTGAGAATATGTTATCAAGTAGATTTACCAAGACCAGCTATGAGCTGACCAATGGCAAGAACTATTTGGAGAATGGGCAATTCCTGGAGCAGATATCAGATGCCGACAATACAATCATCGCCAACTGGGAGATGAATGAAGGTGAGGATACAGAATTGTGGGTTGATGCCAATGGTTTGCCGTTTATGGTGAACGGATCACTATCAACTAGTGGTAACAGAAAGGTCTCCCTGGAGCAGAGCGATGGCAGGCAGATGCTTCGCATACAGAACTGCGGTCTGCGACAAGCCAATGCTGACATCAAACAACCAGGAACTCATAAGGAATATGTGAAGGGAAGCGGTTCGATTAATGACGCAGGATTGGCCCAGACAGAAGGTTCCGCAGTCGAGGTGCAGGATAAGCTCTATGTAAATGTCCGAATCTACGCCAAGAGCGCTGGGCAGCTTACCTATGGTTTCGAGGGATGCAAGGTCGTGACTGGCAAAGTAAATGAACTGGCTGCGAAGACAGTAAACATATCATATTCTGGTGAGTGGCAGACTGTAGGCATGGAAGGTAGGTGGAACGGCACCGGTGATTTCATCATTCGATATTCTGGAGATTGCTACGTTGCTGTAGTATCTGTCACCGACGAACCGCTCAGTGAGCTATCCAAGACTGTGAGTACTCAAATCATTCAGACTGCAAGCAATATCAAGCTGTTGGGCGAGAATATTAATAAGGTGAATGGCAAGACTACGCAGCTGGGTATAGAACTGAATGCAGAAAAGGGTGAAATTCGGCAGTATGTCGATACTAAGGATAAGAAGAATCGAGAAGATACCTCTTCCCTGATTATTCAGACATCTAGCAGTATCACATCATCTGTTGATAAGAAGCTGAAGAACCAGTATGATACCATAACAAGCGAATATTCTTCGTCCATCACCCAAAAGGCAGATCAGATTACCTTGAAGGTATCAGCCGCTCAGACAGCAGCCGACAATGCCCAGAGCGCAGCCGATGCAGCTCAGGGTACTGCCGATACTGCCATCAAGAAGAATGCAGAGCTGAAGGTGACCGTTGACGGCATAGGTTCCAAGGTAGATACCAAGATAGCCAATGCCAAGGGCGAAATCACCAAGGAGTACACATCAGCCATCAACCAGAGCGCCAAGGACATTACCTTGAAGGTATCAGCTGCTCAGACGGCAGCCGACAACGCCCAGAACGCAGCCGATGCAGCTCAGGGTACTGCCGATACTGCCATCAAGAAGAATGCAGAGCTGAAGGTGACCGTTGACGGCATAGGTTCCAAGGTAGATACCAAGATAGCCAATGCCAAGGGCGAAATCACCAAGGAGTACACATCAGCCATCAACCAGAGCGCCAAGGACATTACCTTGAAGGTATCAGCTGCTCAGACAGCAGCCGACAACGCCCAGAGCGCAGCCGACGCAGCGCAGGGTACTGCCGATACTGCTAAAAAGAGTGTCGCAGAATTGAAGGTGACTATGAATGGTATATCCACTACTGTAGCTAACAAGGCTGATACGTCAACTCTTAATAGCAAGGTGTCTGCACTGAATACTTCTATCTCAAGCGCGAAGAAGTCTGCTATAGATACCGTTAATGCACGCATAGATGGTGGTGTAGCTGAGTTCTATCAGCAGGCTTCTCCACCTAGCTTCACGAACCTGAGCTGGACTAATGCGGAATGCCAGCGCCATGCTGGTGCATTGTGGTATGTGGTTGAACCAGGAACGAAAGGATATGTTACTGGTCATCTCTATCGCTTCGTCGTGATGCGTGGAACTGGCGGAGCCTGGGAAGATGTAGATGATTCCATAGATTCTGCCACAACAGTTCAGCAGAATGCAAGCGGCTGGAATGTAGCATCAGGAATGTTTGATGCCAAAGGCAATCTGACTGCATCAGGTGTCGCATCCATAACACCTACGGTTACAACAATCGCTAACAAGAGTATCGACGACAAAAAGGGAGAAATCATATCTGGACTTATGGTCAAGTCGGATTTCTCGTCATTATTCTCTAAGGCGTTCGATGAGAAGAAGGGTGTAGTTCAAGCAGATATCAGCACGTTCGTCACGAAAACTGCCGCAGGTGAAATGATATCAAATGCAACCATACAAGCCGACCAGATAAGTCTTACAGGTCACTGCATGAACTTTTCTGGCGGCCAGATAACGATTACAACTGATAATTTCAAGCTTGATTCTAAAGGTAGTGTTTGGTGTCAGAATGGCACATTCAGCGGAACGGTTACTGGTGTACACGGTAGCTTTAAGACCCTTGATTGTGTTGACGGCAACGGTAAAGTAGTTGGTAATATCCAGTTTGGTTCGGATGGTCGAATGTGGTTCTCGGGCGATATGTATCATCAAGGTTATGATAATACCAAGAAACGTGGTTATCGCTTTTATGCAGCAGATGTATGGTGCAGAGGTATGTTCGGACATCGTCAGAAAACGATAGCGGTCATCTATGGTGGCAATATGCGCATATATACCAAGGAATCAGATTTCACGGATGGAACCTTCATCCTGAAATCGCTATCGAGCGGTAGAACTTCGGCTGGTAGATCCTATTATTACGTCCCTCTATATGGAGATGGGAATGGTGGAGATGCCAGCGGTATGCCTATCGATGTGGTGGTGATGCACTGCTCTTCAGATGAGTACTATGTGTTCACAGGTATGGGCAGCGGTAAAGAATGGCGAGTGGTTAATGGTAACGACAGGCAGACAATACACTTTGCTGATATTGGTGGATGGCACGAGCTGAAAGGCGGTGAGAGCTTATCGTGTGTATATATTCCGCCAAGCTTGCTTAATCCTAAAGTTTCCGGGACACAGGTAGGTGCAGGCGTATTCTGGAGTGGCGAAGCTGACCTTAACTGGTCTTAATTTTAATATTTTAAAACATAGATTGTTATGAGTAATACAAGTATTAACAGCAACCTCGAAGAGGCATTCAAGAACTCAGACTGGTCAGCAATCTGTTCAGCCTTGATGCCGCACTTCAACGATTACTTGGCGAGAAGATCTAAGAATGTCTTCGAGTGCGAACAGGTGAATACCCTCGACCATGTATCTACCGTTCCTGCCCTCTATGACGATCAGGCTGGTGTGCGCAAGCAGGTAATCGTACCTATGAAGGTGTTCACCCGTGATATTGACGCAGAACTGGAGAAAGCCAAAAAGGTGACTGAAGCTGCAAATACTGCAACAGAAAAGGCCAACACGGCTGCAGCAAATGCAGACAAGGCTAGGGAGGGGCTGGAGACTAAGAAGCAGGAGGTAGATAATGCCGTAGCTGAGAGTAAGACTGCGACCGAAGCAGCCAAGAAGGTTACTTCGGATACTTTGGCTAGCAAGACTGCAATCGAGAAAAATGAAAGTGGCAGACAGACAGCAGAGCAAACTAGGCAGGCACAGGAAGCCGCTAGACAAAAGTCTGAAACCTTACGTAGTTCTAATGAAACTTCACGGCAGAATCAGGAAGCCTCCAGAGTAAGCCAGGAGAAGAACAGACTATCAGCAGAAACTACACGAGGCGTCAACGAGACGACTCGGCAGAGTCAGGAATCAGCACGACAGAAGCAAGAAACTGCAAGAGCGGAAGCTGAGAATAAACGTCTAGCCGCAGAAAGCGAAAGGGTACTGGCTGAAAACAGCAGAGTATCTGCTGAAAACAAGCGTCAGTCTGATACCAATACTGCCATCATCAATTCTATTTTGCAGACAGACCTCGCTAAGGAAATGAACGATCATCCGCCCAAAATGGGAAGCAATGGCAACTGGTGGCAATGGGACCTCTCCAAGCATGAATATGTTGATACGGGTGTCATTGCCCGAGGCGGTGCTATGTATCCGTCATTCCGCCAGCATCGCAACAAGCTTCTTATGATAGATTACGGAAGCAATGTCGCAGAGCATGTTGTCAAGCGCAGAAACAAGTTAGTCATTAAAGTTTAATAAATATGGCAGATAATACAAATATCATTGTTGTTGGTAATGTCGCCTTCACCGATCAAGGTACCTGGAAGTCGGACTACTCATATGAAGAGGATGGACAGACTGTTAGGGGCTACGATGAAGGGGATATAGTTCATACATCTACAGGAGTCTATGCGTCACTGGAGGATGGTAACACAACAACTCCTTCGGATACAAACACCAAATGGCGCAGATGGCTCGATAAGACACCAACCATCAAGGCACAGAGTGCAGCCGACGACGCCAACAAGGCAGCAAATCTCGCACAGAGTGCAGCAAATGCTGCCCAAGAGCAGGCTACTGCTGCAGCAGCACAGGCAGCACAGGCTGAGACAAAGGCTACAGAGGCAGATGCTGCCGCCAAGCGAGCCGATGCCAAGATTGCACAAATGGATGGATTGGCAGGGCAAATAGCCACAGGTTTCATTGCGCCATCGCGAATGTTCCTAGACTATCTCCCGGAAATCAGCCTACGCAATAAAGTGGCGCAGCGCATCGTTGCCAATCTCATACCGAACTACCTACCTCAGAGCGTGCTCTACCAGCGTGTAGATGGTGATTCGCTGCAGGTTGATCCGAGCGGTAACCTCACCGTCAAAGGCGAGGGAACTACTAAGTTCTGGGTTATCCCTACCGCCAATACACCTCTTTGGAAGGAGGTGAGCATTACAGTTCGCCAGCCACGCCTTCGCCTGTCTGCATCAGGAAAATTGCGCAAGGTGGGAACATCATTACGTATTGTTTAATCGAATAAATACATTATTTTATGGCTTTAACATCAGAAGAAGAGACAAAGGTCAAGGCTATCATCGCTGCGTTCGATGGGGCTAAGCAGGTATCAGACCTCCCTGCAGCAGATATGACCGCAACAGACAAGCAGATAGAGGTCTATGACAAAAAAACGGGTACTGCGCAGCAGATGTCTCTCAAAGACGCTGTAGATATGGGACAGAATCTTTGGTGCGGGCGCGTCTGGAATCTAGACAACGCAACCCCTCAGGCAGCAACCTATGTGGGATCGCTTGAGCTCTTGAGAGAGCTGCCAATTCAGCTTGGTCTCGGTTGCTACCTGGTCAAGAATGACCATAGCCGCCGAAAACTCGACTCCAAAGATCATCACAAATATGCCACAGGAGAGGCTGCAAAGTTAGACGGATCAGAGGGACATTATCAGTGGGGATGGAACCGCAAGTTCTATCTGGTATTCAAGATTGTAGGCCGTCTATTCTATATGATGGTGGGACTCACTCCTATCAAAGGCGAATACAACTACACAATCCCTATCGGCTCACGTTCTGCCTCTGGCCATGCCACTTTAGAGCGCAGCACAGGTCGCCTCGTTAGCTTCCTTAATACAGGCGCAGACTACAGAGGTGGCAATAACGATGCCACCCTCGACAACGCCAACCGCTCGTTCCTCGGCAAGCCAGCCTGCAGCCAAAACACAGAGTACTGGCGAGCTGCGGCCAGAAAGAACGGCACGGGGTGGCTCTGTTCCTCGATGCGCCACTTCGCCGTGACCGCTGCGCTCTTCGGGGTTATCTTCGGCACCCACTACGCACAGGCGGCAGTCAACACTGAGCGAGATGCAAACGGACTCTATCAGGGTGGTCTTGGTCCTGGCGTGACGCAAAAAGACTGGAGTGCGTGGAATAGCTACAACGGCTGCCGCCCGCTCGTCCCGATGGATGCCGGTCTCGATCTGGGCGATAGCTGCGGAGAGACTACCGTCAATATACTCAACGATGACGGCTCTACCTGGTATGCGGCCAAGGTCAACTCCTTCTTCGGCCTTAAAAACAGCTTCGGCAATCTCTGGTACCAAATGGATGACGAGTTCTGCCGAGTCAACGAGGACACCTCCGTCACCCACCTCGTGGCACCATCTATCTATGGCACATGGACAATCGGCAACGAGACGGGCATGAAGGCCTACAGCACCTCCATCAAAAAAGGTGAAGGATGGGCGACCATGCTCTCCATGGACAACCTGGAGAATTTCCCTACCGCCATCGGCGGTAGTCAGACCACATACTGGTGTGCATATTATTGGAATACGTCCGGCGCAACAAGCGGTTTCCGTCTCTGCCTTCGTGGTGGTACTGTTTACAATGGTGGTCAATGCGGTCTTTCGGCGCTCAACGATGACGATGATGTCTCGTTTGCCAGCGTGTACTGCGGCGCCGCTCTCTGCGAAGCAGTAGAGGAGTGGCCAGTCGAACCAGTGTACGTGGCGGCCTAAAGATTACATGAGCTTGCTGGGTGTACATAAGATTACTGGGTGTACATAAGAGACCTGAGTACACACGGCGAAGCCGAAGCACCCAGCGAGCTCTGCTCGCTTCAATAACCGCCTTTGGCGGTCGGCGATAAAAAATTTTAGAAAAAAAGTTCTTTGACATACTTCCATACCGATTATTTTTAGTATCTTTGCAGCGGTATTCATAATAATACCAGGTTGTGACCCTAGGTGCTGGTTTCCGTCTCTGCCTTCGTGGTGGTACTGTTAACAATGGTGGTCAATGCGGTCTTTCGACGCTCAACGATAACGATGATGTCTCGAATGCCAACGTGAACTACGGCGCCGCTCTCAACTTTAACATATCTCAATACGGGGTGTTTGCTCTCCGTTCGAGACAACAGGGTCAGACCTCGCCCCATGGCGAAACATACACATAGTTCATCTAGCTGGTAGATGATGACAATAGGGTCATCCGGTCGAAGGTTATAGGATAAAAAATAGCAGACAACAGACATTACACAGTTTCACACAATTACACAGACATTACACCGCTTATGAAAAGATTTGGTAACATTTCTCCACAAGTCGAGACAAATGACAACTTTCGTCGGGCTTTCTATAATTATGCCCGACAAAAGATGTCTCGCAGGGGTGTGCAAAAATTTGATGCCAATCTAGATCATAACATAGAGCGTATGCTTGAAGCATACGCAGCCCAGACTTGGCATACATCAGGGTATGTATCTAAGGATATAGAATACCCGAAGCATCGCCAGGTTAACAAGTTGCCAGTCATAGATCATGTCATGCAACACGCAGCCCTCAATCCTGTAGAGGATGATATACGTAACACCATCTACTACCATTGCCCTGCAGGCTCTAAGGGCAAGGGCACTCATTATTTCTACAATCTTATTAAGAGAGATATATTCAACTCTCCACAGCAAGATACATTTTATTGCCTTCCTATTGATATTCACCACTATTTTCAGTGTATAGATCACAACTTGCTCAAGAGTGAATATCGCCGCAAGATTAAAGACAGAAAACTCCTCTCCTTTATAGATGAGGTAGTTGACTCGTTCAACCCAGGAATCGTACTTGGAGTAAAACTAGCCCAGCTACTTGGTCAGCTCTTTCTCGCCCGGTTCGACTATCTGGCACTCAGATGCTTCGATATCATCGACGACCCTGAAAAATTCCACTATTGGCAAGCTCGCTATGTGAGCGACATGCTTGTTACCTGTCGCACTCAGCAACAGACTCAACTACTATGTGAGGGGGTCAGCTTTCTTAATGAGCGTTTCGAAAAGTTCTGCCGTCATGGGCTCCATCATTATTATCGTTTCATGGACAACATCTATATTCTCCATGAAGACAAAGTTTTCCTGCGTCTGATGGCGGAGTTAGCTGTCATGCACCTAGCTCGTGATTGGCATCTCTCAATAAACAAGTCGTGGGGAATCCATCGAACTTGCGATGGTATAGATTTTTGTGGACAGGTCATCTATGCCGACCATGCGCTCTTGCGAAAACGGTTTAAACATGATCTCTGCAAGCAGGTGGCTAATCTTCGCAAACATGGGTTTACACAGAGACAAATAGAACTCAAGGCAGCTTCACGCCTTGGGTTAGGAATTCACGCCAATTCAAAAAACTTATATAAAAAAATCGGTATGGAAAGATTCGGAAAACTCGTTAAGGCTCGCAAATCTCGTGTGCCTTTCGAGGGAATGGAAAAATCACAGCAGCAATCCATCGAGGACATTATCTGCCGTGAGGGACAGGATGAGAACAAATTCCTCATCCAAGTGATTGATTACAAGGTTGACGACTCTGTCATAGAAAAAGAGGTCGTACAGGTAGAAGAGACCGCTGCCGATGGCAGCACTCATTTGGTCAGCAAAGAGATGCCTAAGAAACGTCTCTCACTGCGCTATCGTATCATCGACCATTTTGAAGGAGAGAGCGAGGTCTGGCAAACTGTAGAGCACTATCTATATACAGGTTCCAAGATTCTCATAGATCAAGCCCTAAATGACTTCTGTCGTGATGAACTTCCATTCTCCACCGTGGTCGCAGAACTTCACAACAAGTTTAAAAAGAAGTTCTATAAATTCACTTAACGATGAAAAAGGTATATTTATCTCGCAAGAATTTCGTCAAATTTGACGATGAACATTTCCTGCTCTACATTGGTGAGCAAAAAGTAGAAAACTATCATCCAGAGACTTCTGGTACTTCAGATACAGAAGCTGAAGCTTCCGAATCCGAGGGTATAACCGCCTTCAGTTACGATGGCGATGAAGCAGATGGATCGACCAAGATTCAGGCTAAGTCTGCTACTTACGATGATTTCACTGCAGGTTTGGTACGCACCAGATACAGCCAGAATCAGGTAGAGGCAATCTTAGCCAATCGAGGAGATGGAGATGAAAGCCACGAAGCAGAGTTCGAAGCTTATCAGGCTTGGAGAATACAAGCCAAGCAGATAGCCCAAGAAGTTCTTGCAAGAGAACTCTAAACGTATCATAATACGAGATCGGGCTGAGGTAGCAGGCTTCTTTGATGTTTTTACATCATATGCTAGTGTTTATTTGTTGGTTTTCTAATATAATAGCGTTAGAATAGGAAAAGAAATCCGTTCTAACGCTATTTGAGTACGGTTCAGGAGGGCATCTATAACGAAGACATTTCGTTTTGCGTTTCGGAACATTTCGTTTTGTGAAACGGTAACATTTCGTTTTGCGGATTATAAAACGGATAAGATTATGGCTGATACTAAGTTACTCCTGGTTGAGGATGATGAAAACCTCGCCTATATGGAGAAAAGCTGCTTCGAGGATATCATCGGAGGATATGAGGTGAAAACTGCCGTTAACGGCAAGGAAGGACTGAAGGCGTGGAGAGACTTTCAGCCAGATGTCATCGTATCGGATATCGACATGCCTATCATGGACGGCATCGAGATGGTGAAGAACATCCGAGAAGTGGATGGAGAAACCATCATCCTTTTTACCACCGGTCTCACCTCGCCCAAGGACCTGAAGGCGGGGTATGCCGCAGGAGCCAATAACTATATCAAGAAGCCTTTCATCCCAGAAGAGCTTGATGCCCACATACATAGCCTCATCCAGCTGAAAGCCGGAAAGCGCAGCGAGAATGCCAGCTGCCAGATCAAGCTGGGAAGATATACACTGGATGCCAACCACGCCACCCTGAAAGATACACAGCAAGGCAGCGAGAAAATGCTTACCGCACGAGAGGCTAAGATCCTCGAACTGCTGGCGGTAAACAAGAACGAGGTGGTACGCCGGGAAGCCGTACTAAGCCGCTTCTGGGGCGTGGAAGACAAGGATTACTTCGCTTCCAGAAGCCTGGATGTTTTCATCAAGAAAATCCGCACGGCACTGGAAGACGAGCCTGCCGTAGAACTGAAAACCATCAGAGGAGTGGGATTCAAGCTCATCGCAGAATGAGCATTCCCCCTACCCCCTCATAACATCATACGAGAATCAAATTAGAATAAAGAAAAAAAGACAGAAAAGACATCATTATGCTGAAAGCGATATTATACTACATACTGTTCCTGGCAGAATATCTCAGCACCATCTTCCTGGGAGGATTCCTGGTGGGACTCTACATGGCTATGAACATACCTTCGGGCTCCCACAGCCAGCAGATAGAAGGGCTGGAGGAATCCATCTATCCATTTATGATGGTCATCGGATTCCTGGGCATACTCATCGTATGGTTCACCTTCGGACATTACAAATTCTCCAGGTTCTCGCTTGGAAAGGTGGTTCCTGCTGCCAAATGGAAGGCAATGACCATTTGCACCATTCCGATTGTGGGCATCACCATGGTCTTCTATTCCATCATGAACCTCTTCCATCTCGACTTCCTGCCCAAGCAGATGATGGAGATGAGCTATCTCGGCTTCCTGCCTTACAATATCATCGGATCGTTTATATCTGTCTATATCTTCTTCGGCGCCATCCAGGAAGAACTGATCCGCTGCGGCAAGAAGAGATGGGTGCAGCTGCTCACCCTCTCGATCATGATGCTGCCTGCATGCATGATGTCGGTAACAACCAGTGGTGATATCAATGTAGATCTGACCGTGCTCGGTTTTATCTCCCTCTGCTATTGCAGCTGGATATACGGCAAGACACGCAGCACCATCATTCTCATCGTGCTCTATTTCATATCCAGTCTGGTTCCCTTCCATTTTGAATCGAAAGTGCTCGGCATATTGCTCCTGATAGCCGGTACGGCATTAACCATAGGCGGATTCGCTGCCCTGAGCAGGAAACTGCCTGAAATGCTTGTGAAAGATGAAGACGAATAGAGCCAAGGCACTCAGCACCACGGCACTGATAGCCGTGCTCTGCATGCAGCTGTTCTGGATGTGGAACTCTTTCGAGATGACCGTTCACCAGATGGGATTTGAGACGCCCTGGAACCTGGCACCGGATGTCAGGGCACAGGCTCTGCTCGCAGCCTTCTACGAAAGCAAATTCACCCTTCTCACCTCGCTCCTTACCACAGTGGTGATCATCCTGAGCCTCATCGACCAGATTAACTACATCAATGAGCAGGAAAGGGTGCGACTGCTGCGCGAGGACTTCTCCTATGCGATGGTTCACGATATGAAGTCGCCGCTCACCTCCATCATCATGGGAACCAAGTATCTGCACAGCGGCGTACTGGAAAAGAAGCCGGAAATGAAGGAGAAATATTTCTGCATCGTAGAAGACGAGGCGCAGCATCTGCTTGCCCTCATCAACCGCCTGCTCACCATCTCGAAACTGGAGCACGGCAAGCTGCATATTCAGAAGGCGGAGGTGAATCTGGAGGCGATGATAGAGGATGTGGTGGATAAATACAAGGCGAAATCAGCGAAACCGATTCATATCACCACCCGGTTTGGCGCCACCTCTGCCCTAGCCGACGAGGAATATCTGAAGGAGGCAATCAGCAATCTGGTGGATAACGCCACCAAGTACTCGAAGGAGGAAATCAACATTGAGATTTCCACCCTGGAGGATGACAGAAACGTTTATATCAAGGTTTTTGATGAGGGTATCGGCATAGCCAAGAGCGAACTGAAGACCATCTTCAACCGCTTTGAGCGCGCCGCTGAGCACGAAAAGGATGCCCGCAAGACTCGTGGCGGCTTCGGCATCGGTCTGAACTACGTGCTGCAGGTAATCAACGCCCATAGCGGCAAGATAAGTGTGAAGAGCGAGAAAGACAAGTGGTCGGAGTTCACCATCTCGCTGCCGAAATAATCAGACAGCAGCTTATCTGTGGCTTATCTGTTATAAATGCCCTATATCTCTTCCTTTAAACTTAATTTCAGAAACTTATCGCAGAGCTGATATACTCCCTCATCCTGCGTGATAAAATCTCTTTCGAGCAAGATCTTCACGGCTCCCTGCACGGTACTGGCACCCAGACGATATTTATGCAGGAATTCCTGCGACATCAGCGAGGAAGGACTTCCCTCCCTGGCAATGGCTATGAGCACCTGCTTCTGCTTGCTGGTAAGCTGGAACAGCAGAGCCTGATAGGCAAAACGATGCTGCGAAAGAATGCTCTCTATGCAATATTCCACATCCTCTTTTCCCAGAACCCTGGAATCTGAAATCGAAGTATAGAGCATGTTGAGCACATACTGAATATACCAGGTAATACCATCAAAACGATGATAAAGATAGGAGAACGCTTCCGCAGAAATCTCCTTGTTGATCTTAGACAGATGATGGTTGGCAAACTCCAGATAGGTCTGTTCGTTGATAGCCTCCAATCCCATGATGCTCGAACTGTGATAGAAAGGACGTGACCTGGAGGTAAACATCAGTGCCATCATGTGGCGCTTGGAACCAGAGAAGATGAAGTTAGCGTTATGACAGTTCTGGATGCGCTTGCGCAAAGTAGCCTCTACCGTTTTCTCTGGATAACCGGCAATAGTCTGGAATTCATCAATAGCAATTAGGCAAGGTTTATCTGCCTGGGAAAGATAGGCAAAGATCTCCTCCAGCGTAATATCAGGCGACTGAATATCTCCGATACCCACGCTCCATTCCGGATTTCCATTGATATCGAAAGAAATTGTAGATTTCAGCGACTGAAGCATATTCAGAAAGAACTCCCACACCTTTCTGCCCTTGGGTTTCAAGGCAGCAAGAATCCCCTTGCCCAAAGCATAAACAAACTCCCCGAGATTTTTGGTATCGTAAATATCAATATATATGCAATGATACTGCTCCCGGATTTCCTTCTGATAGAAACAATGATAAATCAATCCCGACTTTCCCAATCGTCGTGGTGCTATCAATGCCACATTGCATCGGTTGGTTAGATGCCGTGTAAGCAAGGCGGTTTCTTCTATCCTGTCGCAGAAGAAATCTGGGGATAAATACCCTTCTATGAGAAACGGATTGGTCTGTACCATAAGCATTTACTGAATTATGAATTTTACGTAACGAAGATTTCATAATCTCCGGATGCAAAGATACATATTATATTTGAAACCCGCAAGTTATTTGTGCAGCTTTTACAGATTTTTAAGAGCAACTTTCCACCCAGATGATTTCCAGCCTTATCGCGACGAACTCTTCATCTCTACCAAGGCGGGATATGATATGTGGGAAGGTCCTTACGGCAACTGGGGCTCTCGCAAGCATCTGATGGCAAGCCTCGACCAGAGTCTCACGCGCATGAATCTGGACTATGTGGATCTCTTCTACAGTCATCGCTACGACCCAAATACCCCACTCGAGGAAACCCTCCAGGCAATGGTAGATATCGTGAAGCAGGGCAAGGCGCTCTATCTCGGCATCAGCCGATGGGCACTGGAAGCCCTGAAGTTCGCAGATAAATACCTGAAGGAGCGCGACTGTCCGCTGCTCATCTTCCAGGACAGACTCAACATGCTCGACCGTGCGCCACAGGAGAACGGAACCCTCGACTACTGTCACGAGAACGGCATCGGATTCATCTCCTTCTCTCCCCTCGCCCAAGGTCTCCTCACCGACCGCTATCTCAACGGTATCCCAGCCGATAGCCGCATGGCAAAGGAGCACTTCCTGAAGCACAGCGCCCTAACCCCAGAACTCCTGGAGCAGTTGAAGCAATGGAATACGGAAGCCGGCGAACGAGGCGAAACCCTCGCCGAGATGGCACTGGCGTGGATTCTGCACCAGAAAGGCGTAACCAGCGTACTGGTAGGTGCCAGCTCTACAGCCCAACTGGAAAAGAACATGAAATGCGTTCATGCCAAGGCATTCTAGAAATAGATAGTAGCCAGCTAAAATATCAGGTTTTAGTGGCTACTATTTTTGTTTTTATACCTTAATTATATATCTTTATGCGCCTTTTAGTATGATTTTTCAAAGAAAAGCAGTACCTTTGTACCCAAAATAGAAATTTGCATTCATGAATACAAAGATAAACGAATTTGAGGTGATGGCACCTGTGGGCTCGCGCGAGTCTTTGGCTGCCGCTATTCAGGCTGGTGCCGACTCCGTATATTTCGGAATCGGCAAGTTGAACATGCGTTCACATTCTGCCAATCATTTTACTATCGACGACCTGCGTGAGATTGCTGCCACCTGCAACGAGCATGGCATCAAGACTTATCTCACCGTCAACACAGTGATTTACGACAACGACATCCCTACGATGAAGGAAATCATTGATGCTGCCAAGGAGGCAGGCATCTCTGCCGTCATCGCCAGCGATGTGGCTGTGATGAGCTATTGCAATGAAGTAGGAGAGGAAGTACACCTTTCCACACAGTTAAATATCTCAAACACAGAGGCTTTGAAGTTTTATGCACGCTTTGCGGATGTTTCCGTTCTGGCACGTGAATTAAACATGGACCAGGTGAAGCATATCCACGAGCAGATAGAGAAGCAGAACATCTGCGGCCCTATGGGCAAGCAGATCCGCATCGAAATGTTCTGCCATGGCGCCCTGTGCATGGCTGTATCGGGCAAATGCTATATGAGCCTTGCCAATGCCAACCGCTCTGCCAACCGTGGTGAATGCGTTCAGATTTGCCGCCGCAGCTATACCGTTACGGATAACGAAACCGGCAACCAGCTGGAAATAGACAACAAGTATGTAATGAGTCCGAAGGACTTGAAGACCATCCGCTTCATCGACCGCATGATGGATGCCGGTGTACGCGTCTTCAAGATTGAGGGTCGCGCCCGTGGACCAGAATACGTATATACCGTAGTGAAGTGCTACAAGGAGGCGATAGCTTCCGTATTGGATGGTACCTTTACCGAAGAGAAGAAGGATACCTGGGATGAGAGACTTGCCACCGTCTTCAACCGTGGTTTCTGGGATGGTTATTACCAGGGGCAGACTCTCGGTGAATGGAACAAGCATTACGGTTCTGTAGCTACCGAGAAGAAGGTGCTCGTGGGCAAGGTGATGAAGTACTTCTCCAAGCTCGGTGTGGCTGAGGTTGCTGTGGAAGCTACTACCTTCAATCAGGGCGATAAACTTCTGATTACAGGAAATACTACCGGCGTGATGTATCTCAATGCCGATGAAATCCGCTATGACCTGAAGCCTGTGGAAACAGCGCAGCAGGGTTGGAGAGTGTCTATCCCTGTACCGGATAAGGTGCGCCCTAACGATAAACTCTATAAGTTGATTACAGTAAACGAAATTAAAGAAATAAAATAATGGCAACAATTAATGAATTGCAGGATGAAGTGGTAGAGGAGTTTCAGGATTTCTCCGACTGGATGGATAAGTATCAGATGCTCATTGATTTGGGCAACGAGTTGGCTCCTCTCGATGAGAAATACAAGAACGAGCAGAACCTTATCGACGGCTGTCAGAGCCGCGTATGGTTGCAATGCGATTATGTAGATGGCAAGCTCGTATTCACTGCCGATAGCGATGCGCTCATCGTAAAGGGTATCATCGCCCTCCTCATCCGTGTGTTGAGCGGTCATACCCCAACAGAGATTATGGATACCGACCTCTATTTCGTAGAGAAAATTGGCTTGAAAGATCACCTGAGTCCTACCCGCAGTAACGGTCTGCTGGCGATGATCAAGCAGATTCGCATGTACGCCCTGGCTTACAAGACCAAGGAGGCGGAAGCATAAATATACAAAAGAGTAGGGGGATATTCCCCTTCATTTCAGAATAACTATGCGTAAATTAAGAACGATAGAGATGAATCGCCTCACACTGGAGGAATTCAAGGAGGCAGAAAAGCTTCCATTGATAGTAGTTCTGGATGATGTGCGATCATTATATAATGTGGGAAGCGTGTTCCGCTCCTGCGATGCCTTCCGTGTAGAGGCGGTGTATCTTTGCGGTATCACCGCCACTCCTCCCAATACCGAAATCCACAAGACGGCATTGGGCGGCGAGGACAGCGTGGATTGGGAATACTTCAAAACTACCGAAGAGGCTGTAGAAAAGCTGAAGCAGAAAGGCTACTTTGTGTATAGCATCGAGCAGGTAGAGGGTTCTACCAAGCTTCAGAACCTCGAAAAATCCCATAAAAGAATTTTCGGAAAGGAAGTAGGAGAGAAGCCATCAGATTCTTCACTCTCCACTCATCACTCTTCACTTCCAAAGGGCTACGCCGTTATCTTCGGCAACGAGGTGAAAGGTGTGAAGCAGAACATCGTGGATATGAGCGATGGCTGCCTGGAGATTCCACAGTTTGGCACCAAGCATTCCTTGAATGTCAGTGTAACAGCCGGCATCGTGGTCTGGGAATTCGCCAAACTTCTGAAGTTATAAACAAAACTTTCATAAATAAACTCCACACGCCTTGAAAGGGCAGAAGCTTTAAAGTACTAAATAATACAATAATCCCCGATAAAGCAGCCAGGCTCTATCGGGGATTTTCTTATTTCAGATATTCTCCAAAATCTGTCAATCTCATATCACCCTTCTTCAGGAAGGTATCGTGCATGGCGAGGGCGGCACGCATGCTCTGTGGCTCGTGTCCCTTCTCGGCAAACTTCAGATACTCACGAAGCATAGGGCGATAATCCGGATGCGCACAGTTTTCGATAATCTCCTTGGCACGGCGCAAAGGACCTTTGCCACGAAGATCGGCTACTCCCTGCTCGGTAACGATAACATCCACATCGTGCTCGGTACTATCTACATGACTGCACATCGGAACGATGGCAGAAATGCAACCATTCTTGGTGGTACTCTGCGTGGTGAAGATAGAGATGAAACCATTACGCTCGTAATCGCAGGAACCACCGATACCATTCATCAGCTTGCTGCCGCAGATATGGCTAGAGTTCTCGTTACCATAGATATCGCACTCGATGGCGGTGTTCATGGCGATGACACCCAGTCGGCGAATTACCTCCGGAGAGTTGGAAATCTCGCTCTGGCGGATGGTGAGATGCTTCTTGAAGTAATCAATATCATCATACACCTCTTTCAATGTATCATTGGTTACGGTGAGCGAAGAGCAGGAAGCATCCTTGATTCTTCCCTCGCGCATGTATTTCACTACGGCATCCTGAACCACCTCGGTATAGACGCTGAATACCGGCACGTTAGGATTCTGTCCCAAAGCCTCTAATACGGCGTTGGAAGTTACACCCACTCCGCTCTGCAAAGGCAGGAACTGAGGAGGAATATGTCCCTTCTTCAGGTCGCTGACCAGGAAATCGGCAACGTTGTGGCCCATCTGTTCCGTCACAGGGTCGAGAGGCTTGAAAGCACGCGCCTCCTCAGGGATGTTGCATTCCACCACACCGATAATCTTATGCGCATCAATCTCCATATATTCCTTGCCGATTCTGTCGCCCACATTCAAGATTGGGATAGGGGTGCGGAACGGGCATTCTGCTATCTCATACACATCGTGAAGATAGCGGGAAGCAGGACTGTGGAAAGTATTCTTCTCGATGAGCACCTTCTTGGCAAGTCGTGCGATGGTAGGAACGATACCGCCGGCAGAGGTAAGGAATGCTTTGCAGATGTTTTCGCCTTCTTCCAAATCGGAAACCTCAATGATGGCAAGGTCTATCTCGCCATAGAAACCACGGCGCAGACGCTCTGCCATGTGACCGAGGTGCATATCCTCATAATCTATCTCGCCCAGGTTGGTGTGAGTTCTAAAATCCTTGTTGGTAGAAAATGGCGCACGGAACTTGATGGCATGGGCTGCTGCCATGTCACCTTCAATACTCTGCGAAGTAGAAGCTCCTGTCAAGATGCCCACCTGGAAAGGTCTTCCTGCCTCATGCTCAGCCACTGCTCGCTTAGAGAGTTCGCGGAAGGTTGCCTTAGGCACGCCGTTTGGAGTAAAACCACTCAAACCGATTGTATCTTGATCGTTAATCATCGCTGCCGCTTCAGCAGCGCTTAATCTAATATACGCCATTTTCTTCTTTCTTAATACTCATTAGCGGAACTGATAGCCGCCTTCTTGATAATTGATAACTGTTTGCGGCTGCAAAGTTACATATTATTTTCGATATACGCTAATAATTTGATAATTTTATGCATATATTAGGCAAAAAACTTACAGTTCGTGAATAGATATGCAGATTTCACTTGCTTTATGCAAAAATAAGGCTGGCATCCATGCGCCCTGAAAGGTAGGGCGTAGGGGGCAGAGCCTGCTTGCAAAAGTCTTTCTCCTGATATTCTCTCTCTTTTTCTAAGATAAAAGTGGTATTTTCGAGGTATTTAATAACATTTTGCGGATGATTTGGCGGATATGTCAGAAAAATGAGTTAACTTTGCAGAAAAATATAAATAATATAAAAGAAAGGTTCATACAAGATGGAACAGAAATTATTGATCTATAACACTCTCACACGTACGAAAGAGAGATTCACTCCGCTCCACGCTCCTAACGTGGGCATGTATGTTTGTGGCCCTACCGTGTATGGCGATCCGCATCTCGGTCATGCACGACCAGCCATCACATTCGATATACTCTTCCGCTATCTCAAGCACCTGGGCTATAAGGTTCGCTACGTTAGAAACATTACCGACGTGGGCCACCTGGAGCACGATGCTGATGAGGGCGATGACAAGATTGAGAAGAAGGCACGCCTGGAGCAGTTGGAGCCAATGGAGATTGCCCAGTACTACACCAACCGCTACCACGATGCCATGGAGGCGCTGAACGTGCTGCCTCCTAGCATTGAGCCTCATGCCACAGGCCATATCATAGAGCAGGAGAAACTGGTTCAGGAAATCCTGGACAATGGCTATGCCTACGAGAGCAATGGCTCTATCTACTTCGACATCGAGAAGTATAACAAGGATCATAAGTACGGTATTCTCTCCGGACGTAATCTGGAGAACGTTATCAACGAGAGCCGCGAGCTGGCTGGTATCGGCGAGAAGAAGAACCAGGCTGACTTCGCCCTCTGGAAGAAGGCTTCACCTGAGCATATCATGCGCTGGCCTAGTCCTTGGAGTGATGGTTTCCCTGGATGGCACTGCGAGTGTACTGCGATGGGACGCAAATACTTGGGCAGCCACTTCGATATTCACGGTGGCGGCATGGATTTGATTTTCCCTCACCACGAGTGCGAGATTGCGCAGGCTGTGGCTTCTCAGGGCGACCAGATGGTTCATTACTGGATGCACAACAATATGATTACCATCAACGGTCAGAAGATGGGTAAGAGTCTTGGCAACTTCATCACCCTGGAGCAGTTCTTCACTGGCAATCACGACAGTCTGGAGCAGGCTTATTCGCCAATGACCATCCGTTTCTTCATCCTCTCGGCTCACTACCGCAGCACAGTAGATTTCTCTAATGATGCCTTGAAGGCTAGCCAGAAGGGATTGGAGCGCCTGATGAACGGTTTGAACGACCTGGAGCGTGTGCCTGTGGCTAAGCAGAGCGATGAGCAGGTGAAGAAGTTTGTAAGCGAATTGCGCCAGCGCTGCTACGATGCGATGAACGATGACTTCCAGACTCAGCTCGTTATCAGCTACCTCTTCGAGGCTTGCCACGTAATCAACACAGCCCTCGACCACAAGGCAAACATCTCTGCCGAAGACCTGAAGGAGCTTTCAGAGACCATGCATCTCTTTACCTTCGACCTCCTCGGCTTGAAGAGCGAGAAGGGTGCCAACAACGATGCCCGCGAAGAGGCTTATGGCAAGGTAGTGGATATGGTTCTCAACCTGCGTGCCAAGGCTAAAGCGAATAAGGATTGGGCTACCAGTGACCAGATTCGCGATGCCCTGGCTGAAGCCGGCTTCGAGGTAAAGGACACCAAGGATGGTGTTACCTGGAAACTGAACAAGTAAAAAATGTATGATATAAAATGAGAAAAGGCTTGGAAGTTGCAATAACTCCCAAGCCTTTTATTTTTGTGCTGCTGCAGAATCTTTCTTTCTTGCAGCAATCGTATCTTTCTGCCTGTTCAACAAAGAATCGCGCAACATCTTATTTGTCTTACTCTTATACTCCTTATATTCTTTTTCGTAATAATGGGCATAGTTGGCGAAAGGCTCTGTCGTTACCTCGTCGCTCGATGCCGTATAGGTATTTCCGTATGGATCGGATGCCTTGATGATGATTCTGGCATTTGGGTTCTTTGGTACATAATAATAAAGGTGGTTCATGATGAGATAACCATTTCCCTTGCTCACGAACCGATAGGATACACTCTCGCTGTACTTATGATGATAGCCGGCTGCAAAGGCATCCTGACCCTTGCTGCTGATGCGGCGCATCAGATATTCCTTGCCATCCTCTATGGCTACCACACGCCAATGACTGGTGGCATTGAAGACATTGGCTACCAGAATATTTCTGTTGTTTGCCAACTGCCAATCCTTGGCATATTTCTCGCCGTTGAAATCGGTCTGGGCACGGAAGATGGTCATCTGCTTGCTCTTGTCCCAGAAAGTTCCCTTGTAATAGCAGTTGCTGATACTGGTACCCACAAAACTATAGACATAATATCCGTTCGGCGTACCGCAGATGTTGATGTTCGACTGCCAGATGTTGCCACACGCTGCAGCATGACAATGCTCCATCACATCCTCGCCCTCATAATTGATTTCGTGGTTGCAGGCAAAATGAGTATGGCCGCAGAAGAGTTCATAGCCTCCCTTAAACTTCTTCAGCAGAGAGAGTAGGAGAGAGAGGCGGGAAGAGGAATAATGCCCCTCCTCATTGGCATTGGTCAGCGGCTTCGCCTTGCTGAACGGCGCATTGCCGAAGGTAAAAGGAATATGATAGCAGAGCACCACCTTCTTATCCTTGGGCGTAAGGGCCAGATTCTGCTTCAGCCATTTCACCTGGCGCTCGCGCAATTCTCCAGGAGAATAATAAGACATACCGCGATGGAAGAAGCAGTTGTTGATGCAGACATAATGCACATCGCCACGATCGAAGGAAAAATCGGTAGGACCGAAATTCTCCTCCCACTTCCTGCGGTAGAGTGCCTTTCCATCCTGGTCGTGATTGCCTATAACGGAGAAGAGGCGCATCTCGGAAGAGCCCAATGCTTGGCGTATCTGTCGCTCTAACTGTGGATTATAGCCACCGTAATACTGTACATCGTCGCCCATGCTGAGTCCATAGACAGGAGTGCCTGCAGGAAGACTCTTGATGGTTTGCTTGATATCTGCCATCGTCTGTGTGGTGAATCTTTCTACATCGCTCTTCTTGATGGGATTATCATCCGGAGAAGTATAGTAGGGGCTGAAGGCATTGGTAATCTGCGGGTCGCCGATGACTATCATCTTATAACTCGTCTCCTTGCCGCCAGGCAATCGCCTCAGGGTAAAGTCATAAATCTTTTTCTTGTTGGAAACAGCCTGGTAAAAACAAGCCGTGCGGTCGGTAGCCGAATGAGTAGGAACCTCGAACTCGGCAGGCACGGAAAAATAGATGAAGCGAGCCAAGCTGTCCCGCTTCATCTTATATCTTCCTCGGGAATCGGTTTTCACACATTTGAAGCCATCGCTCACGATAACGCCAGCCACACCGTTTCCCTCGGTATCTTTTAAAGTACCAGAGATATTGAAATCTCTCTTCACCACAGGCTTTTTCGTCTTCACCGTATCCGCCACCAGCGTGGCAGTCGTGTTATCCACTACCTTGTGGATAATAGGGAGCATATCATGCTTCCGGAGATGCAGGGTAACTCCTACAGCCACAAGAACGCAGCAGATGAAGACGACCAAACCTGTATTCATCTGTTTTTTATTCATTTTTCCTCCTACACTATCACTTTTTCTGTCGTACTTCTACTTCACGATAGAAGTTATCGGGTTACGGGTACCCTTGGCATTCACGAGGAAAGCCTTGGCACTGCCGAATTTCAGGAACATATCCAGGCGAACAGGGATGTGGTTCTCATCGTCCGTGATATAGAAATCCACTATCTTCTTCCACTTCTCATCCTCATACTCCTGATATTCCAGACGCAGACAGCGGTATTTGATGCCGTTATCTGCCTTCACGGTCACCTTGCCGCCATACTTGAGCTGGGCAGGAGTGCGACCGCTACCATCACAGATAGGGAATTTCACGCTATGACCTTTCTTCCAGTTGGCAGGGTCGAAACTGCGGGCACGCAGGAAGATATTCATCATATCAAAGACACAGTCATCATAAGAATACTTCTTCCATCTGTGCTCACCATGCTTGTTTTGATAATGCAGGTTTACATTGCAATTGCCGCCGGCATAGTTGTAGAAAACCTCATCCACGGTATATCGCTTGCCTTCGCGGGCTCCCTTGCGGAAATACATCGGAGCCATATCGGTGCCTGTATAGCAGAGCAGGGTATCGCGGAGAACGAAGAAATCGTCCACTCTCTTATTACCGCGGGTTACCAGCGAACCACGATAGGCAGGCTTGCCCTTGTGGGTGGTCTGCACCACCGACATGCTGGCAGTACCAGCCTTTACCCATACAAACTTCCAGTTGTAATAGAGATTGTAAGTCAGGAATTCACCCGACTTGAATGCAGTATTACGGAAAGTACACTGGGCCGATACAGAAGTATTGACCAAAAGCAGCAACATGGCTACTATAAATGACTTGAGTAACTTCATATCCTTTACATTTTAGGAACATACTGGATGCCGAGCTTAGCGGCACGCTGTACATTCTGATTCTTAACTTTCTTCTCCTTATCAGGCTTCTGCTTGGTGATGGCTCCCGGTTTCTGCAGCGAGAGTTCACGAGCCAGCGGATCCCAGCTTTCTGTGAGATCCCATTTTGCCTTACATTCTATCGCCTCCGGATAGTAATATACTTCCTCAGCCTGCTGGTCACTAGCATAATTACCCGTATCCCATTTGCCGTTATTGTTGCGATCTACAATCAGACGCATATAATACTTCTGTGGTTTGAGATAATAGAATTCTGCCACACCATTCACAGTCTTTGTCTCCTTTACCACTTTATCCTGTGCATCAAGTAGTTGCACGATGAGCGGCAGGTCGTGGAGCGAGGTGATGTTCACAAGCAGCGTACCATAGGTATCCAGCGAGTTTACCTTGAAGCCCTGCTTAATCGGTTTGGAAGCCAATCCGTAGATATCCTCAAAGGCTGCTGAATCTACCTCCAGACTGTATTCTATATCCGGTCGCCATTCTCCCCGGAGTTCATATTTCCGGTTCTCCAGCGGCAGGAATTCCATCGGAGCCCGATACCAGAGCGTATCATGCTTGGCATAGAGATGGATGGCGGCAGTATCTACCTTAGCCAATGGAGTAGGGAAGGAGAAGATGACATTCTGGTCGGGATCAAACTGCGATGATACACTCAGCTGTACATCGAGCGGTTTCACCTCCATCACCGAATCGTAGGGTTCGCCTTTCTTCTTCTTTTTCTCCTGCTTCTTGGTCCAGGCAGCCAGTTCCTTTTCCATATTCTTCATTCGCTTGGCGTATGGTTCCTTTGACAGGATTTCCTGGGCAGAATCGGTCTTGTTGACCAGTACTCCGGTACTATCCGTCATACGGTAAGTGATATCCATCAGCAGCGTATCCTGATTCACCAGTGCCGTATCCTTCAGCCAGTAGGTAATGGTATCCTTCTTCTCAGAAGCCTCAACCAGGAAAGCATTCTCGGCATCAAAGTTGAGCCCCTTGATCTGTGGAAGAATGGAATCGCCATAACTGAAGAAGAGGGTGAAGCTATTAGCCTTCTGGCGCTCTGCCTTCAGGAAGAATCTGTCGGTCAGAGGCTCCGTAAAGGCTCTGAGCACGATATTATCAGGAAGGAAATGGATGTAATCCACCTGGTCTATCGACTTGATGTGCAGGGAATCCACCCAGGTGGTATCCTGTCTAACATCCGGTTTGCAGGAAGGCACGATGATGTCGTGGGAGAAAGCAATCTTTTCGCTCTTCTGACTGAACTTATAGTCGCCATCCTGATCCTGCAGGGCATAGATGCGGTAAGAACCCGGTGCCACACCCTTGATGACAAAGCGGCCGCGACTGTCGGTACGGCTCACTCGCAACATCGGCTTGGTACGGAAGGCTGAATCGGCATGGTCGGCATACAATCCCACCAGGATACCCTTGACAGGTTCCAGATTCTCCGATTCCAGCACATGCCCCGATACCTCCATGGTATCAATGGCAGCTCCCGTAGAGAAACTGTAGGTATAGTTTCCCATCGGATTGCCCTCGTTGTTATCGCTGATAGCATCCGAGAAGTCGATGGTGTAGGTGGTATTCGCCTTGAGTGAATCCACAAGCGATATCTGTATTCGCCTGCCGGCACCCTTGATTTCAGGCTGTTCCAGCTGTGGTGGCGAAACTACCACCTTCTCCGAAGGGTTATCGAGCTTGATAAACTCATCGAAGTAGATATTGATTTTCTTCTGGTTTACATTCACGGCGCCATCGGCTGGCGAAGCTCCTATCACCTTGGGAGGAGTCTCGTCAAACCATCCGCCATCCGGCTGTCCCATCTTGGCACAGGAAACCAGCAATAGGAAGACAAGCAGATAGAAAGGCAAAAACAGGGTATTTGCCTTTATCCGATTCTTCAACAATTGTATGATGTCATTCTTGTTTGTCATTCTTTTCTATCTTACATGTCCACTATTCCTGCAGATTATGCAGTAAAAGCCTTATTCATAAAGGCTTACTATATAAAAAGCCTTATTTGTTCATCATGAGCATCTCATCGATGTTCTTGCGGCTGTTGCTCAAACGAGGAATCTTATGCTGTCCGCCCAACTTACCCTTGCTCTTCAGCCACTCATTGAAGAGTCCCGGCTTAGCCTTCACTATCTCCAGGTGCTGGAGGGTGACATCGTGGAAGCGCTTTGCCTCATAATCGCTGTTGATCTCCTGCAACTTGGTATCGAGCAGGCTGGCAAACTCATTCAGGTCCTTTGGTTCCTCAGAAAACTCGATGAGCCACTGGTGGCGGCATTTGGCATTGCTGTCCATATAGACAGGAGCAGCGGTATATTCCGCAATCTGCGCACCCGTCTTCTCGCAGGCATAGGCAAGTCCCTTCTCGGCATTGTCCATAATCAACTCCTCACCAAAGGCATTGATAAAGTACTTGGTACGGCCGGTGATGACAAACTTGTATGGATTGGTGCTGGTAAACTGTATGGTATCGCCAATCATATAGCGCCACAAACCGCAGGAGGTGGTAATCACCATCGCATAGTTCTTGCCTACTTCCACGCCCCAGAGAGGCACCACGGTAGGATGATCGCTTCCAAACTCATCCATCGGGATGAATTCGTAGAACACATCGTAATCTACCATCAGCGACATGGCTGGATCTGAAGGATCATCCTGCAGACCGAAGAATCCCTCGCTGGCATTATAGGTCTCCATATAATGCATGTTAGGAGATGTGATGAGCTGCTCATACTGCTTGCGGTAAGGAGTAAAGGCAATGCCGCCATGGAAGAATACCTCCAGGTTAGGCCATACCTCCTCCAGATGCTGCTTGCCGGAAAGTTCCATCACGCGTACCAGTACGCTGAGCATCCAGCTAGGCACACCCGAGATATTGGTTACGTTCTTGTTCAGCGTTTCATGGGCGATGCGGTCGCGCTTCACCTCAAAGTCGCTCAGCAGTGCGGTTTCCTTCTTAGGTACGCGCACCATGTTGGCAAGCGGATTGATGTTCTCGATGAGGATGGCACTCAGGTCACCCACCAGACTGCCCGAAACATTATAGTTAGGCGAATGGCTTCCACCGAGAATCAGGCTCTTGCCGTCGAATATCTTACTCTTTGGGTTGTTGCGCAGATAGTAAGCCACAGCATCGAATCCACCCTTGTAGTGGATATTCTGCAAACCATCCTGCGAAACAGGGATGAACTTACTCTTGTCGTTGGTAGTACCCGAAGATTTGGCGTACCACTTCACCTGTCCTGGCCAGAGGATGTCTCTTTCGCCATGACGCATTCTGTCGATGTCGCCCTTCAATTCCTCATAGGTATTGATCGGCACATTCTGTGCAAACTTTTCGTAGCTATTTGTCGTATTGAGTAGATGTTTCACACCATATTCGGTGTTTTTGCCAGATGCCAAAAGGCGCATCAGTACCTCATGCTGCAATTCCTCTGCATCATGTACATACTTTTCCAAGCTTTTCTGGCGAGGCTTGAATACATTACTTACTATCGTTGTTAAACTCATATCTAGATATATATACCTTATAAAGTACTTGCAAAAGTACTTCAATCTTTTGATATAGAGAAAGTTTTTACTGTTTTTTAATACAAAACATAACCTATCGGGCAAGATAGGGGATAAGAATGTAAAATATCAAACAAAAAACTCCCTTGAGACTATCATATCCGTCAGTCTCAAGAGAGTCTTTCCCTTATCTTAATATAGTTCTATCATCATAGATTATTCCTTATCTTCTGCAAAGGCAGCTGCCTCGGCGGCTGCGATGATGTCCTCGCGGCTCATTTCCTTGGGCTCAGCAGAGATATCACTCAAGTCAAACTCGTCTTCGCTTTCCTGAGTGGCTGTAGTGGTTATTTCTTCAGTAACAGTAGAAGCAACGACATCTTCAGCCGAAGAATTCTCTGTATAGACTTCTTCCTTGAAAACATTGACGTGTTTTTCTTCAGACTCCTGTTTTTCTGTATCTTGCGAGATAATGAAATCATTCTTTACCTCGGTGGTAGGCACAGGCAGCACAGGTTCTTCTTCCATCTTCGTACGGTTTGCCTTGGCTGTAAACACAGAATCGATATACTGCGGTTCCTTGCGCAATCGTTCCAGGGTAAGCTTGGAAGCAAGCTGCTGGCTCTCCTTCTTGGAGTAACCCTTGCCTTCTCCACCCTTTACACCTTCCATCACAACCTGATAGGTGAAAACAGGGCTTCCGTTCTTGTCTTTCTCCTGTCCCAGCATCACGAACTCCAGCTTCACGCGGTTCTTCTGGCTCCATTCGATGAGTTTGCTCTTGAAGTTCACCTCCTTGTAAGCCACCTTATCGATGTTTATCATTTTTGCCAGGATGCGCTTCTGCATGAATTTCATGCAGGCATCATAACCACGGTCCAGATAAACGGCACCAACCAACGCTTCGAAAGCATTTCCTCCCATATAGCTGTTATGAGAAGAACTGTGTCCATTAGATAAAACGAGTTGATTGATTCCCATCTCCTGGGCGAGCTTGTTGAGCGTATCACGCTGCACCAGCTTGCTTCGGGTATTGGTGAGGAATCCCTCTCGCTTGCCAGGAAAGTGCTGATACACGATATCACCCACTACAGCATCCAGTACGGCATCACCCAGAAACTCCAGGCGCTCGTTGTTCACAGGCTTGCCCTTGGAATTGCGGTGCATGATGCTCTTGTGCATCAGCGCCATCTTGTAATAACTGATGTTGTGTGGATAAAAACCTAGGATTTCGTACAAAGAAAAATAAAGCTCTTTATCCTTGCGGAAAGAGAGCTTTATTCTATCTATTAAATTATTCAGCATACTTCTTGAATACTACACAACAGTTGTGACCACCGAATCCGAATGTATTGCTCAATGCAGCACGAACCTCACGCTTCTGAGCTTTGTTGAAGGTGAAATTCAAGTTGTAGTCGAGCTCAGGATCATTATCACCCTCTTCGTGGTTGATAGTAGGAGGAACGATATCGTTCTTCACACTAAGAACACAAGCCATAGCCTCTACTGCACCAGCAGCACCGAGGAGGTGACCAGTCATTGACTTAGTAGAACTGATGTTGAGCTTGTAAGCAGCATCACCGAAGACTGCCTTGATAGCCTTAGCCTCAGATATATCACCTACGTGGGTAGATGTTCCGTGAACATTGATGTAGTCAATGTCCTCTGGCTTGAGGTTAGCATCAGCAAGTGCGCGCTCCATCACGAGCTTAGCACCGAGACCTTCTGGATGAGAAGCTGTGATATGATAAGCGTCAGCGCTCTCGCCCTCACCTACCATCTCAGCATAAATCTTCGCACCACGAGCCTTAGCGTGCTCAAGCTCCTCGAGAATCAAGCAGCCAGCACCCTCGCCCATGATAAATCCATCACGGCTTGCGCTGAATGGACGTGAAGCATGCTCAGGGTCATCGTTACGAGTTGACAACGCGTGCATGGCATTGAAACCACCTACGCCGCAAGCGCAGATAGCAGCCTCAGCACCACCACTGACAATGATGTTTGCCTTGCCCAGACGAATCAGGTTGAAGGCATCTGCCAATGCGTTGCTTGAAGAAGCACATGCAGATGTTGTGGTATAGTTTGGTCCGTGGAATCCGAAGTGGATTGAAATCTGACCAGATGCGATATCAGCAATCATCTTAGGGATGAAGAATGGGTTGAACTTAGGACCGTTCTCCTCATGAGTAGCGAAATACGATACTTCATCCTCGAATGTCTTGATACCACCGATACCTACACCGAATACAACACCAACGTTGTTCAAATCTTCTGTTTCAAGATCAATGTTTGCATCCTTTACACCCTGCATAGCGGCAATCATAGCCAACTGGGTATAACGGTCGAGCTTGCGAGCCTCCTTACGGTCAATCCATTCATTGATGTTCAGGTCCTTTACTTCGCAAGCGAACTTGGTCTTGAAATTAGTTGTATCGAAATGAGTAATAGGGGCAGCACCGCTCTTTCCAGCAAGGAGGTTCTCCCAAGTTTCCTCAGGAGAATTACCAACTGGAGTCACAGCACCAAGACCTGTTACTACAACTCTCTTTAATTCCATTTATAAAATTTTACTTAGCGTTCTCCTCGATGTAAGCGATAGCGTCACCTACAGTAGCAATCTTCTCAGCCTTATCGTCTGGGATAGAGATAGAGAACTCCTTCTCGAACTCCATGATCAACTCTACAGTATCCAAAGAATCTGCACCGAGATCATTTGTGAAGCTTGCCTCTGGCTTAACTTCTGCCTCATCAACACCGAGCTTATCTACGATAATTGCCTTTACTTTGCTTTCAATTTCTGACATAATTGTAACCTTTAAAATGTTTATAATTTAATTTCTAATTAAAAATCTGGGTGCAAAGGAACACTTTTTTTTTGATATAAACAAATATTTTAGCAAAAAAAGTGCTTTTCGGTGCACAAATACCCCCTAGTTGTGCATCTTTTTCGCCTTTTTTCGCTTTTTTGTTGGCTCTTTGAGATTATTTTGTTACTTTTGTACGGTATTAAATCAAATAGTTCAAACCGTATGACATTTACAGAAAACGCTAACAAGATTTTTAATCAGGCGATAGCCGATTATCACATCAAAGACAACATTGATACTCCTATCAATAATCCATTCGAGAAAGGTACCATCGAGAACCGTCTCTACCTCAAGTGCTGGATCGATACCGTTCAGTGGCATTTCGAGGATATCATCCGCGACCCTCAGATCGACCCTGCAGAGGCGCTCGTCTTGAAGCGCAGAATCGATAAGAGCAACCAGGACCGTACTGATCTCGTGGAGCAGATTGATTCTTACTTCCGCGAGGTTTACAAGGATGTAAAGGTGCTGGATGATGCACGCATCAATACCGAAAGTCCAGCATGGGCTGTTGACCGTCTCAGCATCCTTGCCCTCAAGATCTATCATATGAAGGAGCAGGTAGAGCGCCCGGAGGCTTCAGAAGAGCACAAGGCTAAGTGCCAGGCTAAGCTCAACGTACTCCTCGAACAGCAGGTGGATCTTTCTACTGCCATCGACCAGCTCCTGGAGGACATCGAAGCTGGAAGAAAGTACATGAAGGTCTATCGACAGATGAAGATGTACAACGATCCTTCTACCAACCCTGTACTCTACAAGAAGTAAACCCGCATCAATCTGAATAGGAGCAGAGTAGGCTTTGTTTTTTACCATAAAAAGCAAAGCCCACTCTGCTTTACACCTTATTATATATATAAAGAGACTAAAAAAGATGAAGACAGAGCATATTCTCGTTATTAGATTTTCGGCCATGGGTGACGTTGCCATGACTGTACCTGTGATTTATTCATTGGCAAAGCAGTATCCTCACGTAAGAATCACCGTGTTAAGCCGTTCCTTTGCTCGCCCGTTCTTCGAGAATCTTGCCCCTAATGTCGGTTTCATGGAGGCTGACCTCAAGGGGGAATATAAGGGTGTAAAAGGTCTCAATGCACTCTATCGCCGGCTCATCGCCAAACAGTTTACCGCGATAGCCGACCTTCACAGCGTTTTGCGCTCTAGCTATCTGCGCATGCGCTTCAACCTCTCCAACTTCAAGGTGGCTCATATTGACAAGCATCGCAAGGGAAAGCGCAAGCTGGTGGCTTCCTCCGGCAAGGTGATGGAGAAACAGCCATCTTCCTTCCAGAATTACGCCGATGTCTTTGCCAAGTTGGGTTATCCTGTACAGATGGATTTCACTTCTCTCTTCCCGGAAGAAGGAGGAGACCTGAGCCTGCTCCCTGAACAAGTTTTCCAGGTAACTGTTGATAACAGCAAGGATAAATCCACAGTTATCAACAAGGATGCTCATAACCTAGCGGAACCTTGGATAGGTCTGGCTCCATTCGCTGCCCACGAGGGTAAGATTTATTCAGTACAGCAGATGGAGAAGGTAGTAGAGCGCCTGATTCACCATCATCCTCACTGCCGCATCTTCCTTTTCGGAGGCGGACAGACCGAAACTCCGGTGATGGATGCCTGGGAAGAGAAATATCCACAGGTGGTGAATGCATCTGGCAAGCTCCACGGCATTTCCGACGAACTCATCCTGATGAGTCATCTCCGCCTGATGATCAGTATGGACAGCGGCAATATGCATCTGGCATCTCTGGTCAATACCCCAGTGGTAAGCATCTGGGGAGCCACCCATCCTTACGCCGGTTTTATGGGCTGGCATCAGAGTCCCGACAATGCCGTACAGCTCGATATGCCTTGCCGCCCATGCAGCATCTATGGCAACAAGCCGTGCATGCGTGGCGACTTTGCCTGCATGAAGAATATCTCGCCGGAGCTGATTGTGGAAAAGGTAGAGAACGTTCTGAACAGAAAATAAAGAGAATCTTTTCCTTCATAAAAGAAGAAGAGATGGATAAAGAGATAGAAGAAGCAGATTTTCCGATGACGCAAAAGTCAGGGGAAAACCTGCTTTTTTCATTATCCACAAACCCGTGGAAAAGTATAAGGAAAACCACAGGAATAACTATTTAATAACTTTGTGGATATCCACCGCTCCCATCCCGAACCCCGAGGAATAGGGATATCCACAGGGTTATTAATAAGTTTTTAGAAACTTTTTCGCAGTTTTTGACGGAAAAAAGATATAAACTTATTAACTTTGCACCGAATTGGGGAAATGTTGATAAAAGAGCTAATCCTTTAAAGACCAAGAAAAAGATTTCCAAGTCGAATACGGATAACTCTGCATAAGATATGGATAATGAAAAAAGCAAATTTAGAAGGTGTTTTTTATCCACTTATCCACGACATATCATCATCCTTATAATCTCTTTTTAAAAATAAGAAATAAAAAATATAATATTAATGTTATGGTGAAAAAAGAATGGATTGAGAAAGGTTACGTGGATGAACCAATCGACGAAACCTTAGACTTGAAAGCTGGAATCAGAAAGCTTTGCAAAGAGAAAGATGCGATTATCCTGGCGCACTACTATACTGTAGGCGAGATTCAGGATATTGCCGACTTTGTGGGTGATTCTCTGGCTTTGGCTCGTAAGGCTGCTGAAACAGAAGCTAAGGTGATGGTGATGTGCGGCGTGCACTTCATGGCTGAAACCTGCAAGCTCTTGAGTCCAGACAAGATTGTGCTCTGCCCTGACCTGAATGCCGGCTGCTCGCTTGCCGACAGCTGCAAGGCTGAGGATCTGAAGAAGTATAAGGAAGAGCACCCAGGCTACCAGGTGGTAAGCTATGTGAATACCACCGCTGCCGTGAAGGCTTTGACCGATTGCGTGGTGACCAGTGGCAATGCCAAGAAGGTAATCGACAGTTTCCCACAGGATGCGAAGATTATCTTTGGTCCTGATTACAACCTCGGCAACTATATCAACAGCGTAACAGGCAGAAACATGCTGCTCTGGAATGGTGGCTGTCATGTACACGAGAAATTCTCGGTAGAGGCTATCATCAAGTTGAAGCAGGAGCATCCTGAGGCTGTTGTGATGGCTCACCTGGAGTGCAAGGCACCAGTGCTTGCCGTAGCCGATGTGAAGGGTTCTACCGCCACGATGCTGCATTATGCCCAGGAGCATCCTGAAATCAAGGAGTATATCATCGCCACAGAGGCAGGTATCCTGCATGAGTTGGAGCGCAACTGCCCTGACGTCATCTTCTATCCTGTACCACCAGAGGTAAGTGAGGGTGGAGTAGGTTGCAGCTGCAATGAGTGCGAGTATATGAAGATGAACTCATTGAAGAAGATCTACAATAGCCTGAAGTTCGGCTGGCCTACAGTAGAAGTGGCTCCAGAAATAGCCAAGGATGCCGTGAAGCCTATAGAAAAGATGCTTTCGCTCTCTTAGGAAAAAGGTTATAGGCTTATGGGAGATATCTTATAGAATTATAGAAAAAAGGTGATAGGCTTATAGAAAAAAAGGATAAGCCCTAACGATTTTTTATATTCAGTGATTTTGAATCTCCGTTCAATAGTTTTGAATGTGCGTTCAATGATTTTGAATGTACGTTCAAAACTATTGAACGGAGATTTTCTTTAATAGTATCAACATTTACCATAAAGGATATTCCTATTTTCCTTTAATGGTGTTTTTATTTTCCCTTAATAGTATGCCTATTTCCCCTTAATAGTATTCCTATTTCCTCTTATGGGATTGAGCCGTCATTAAACTAGTCATCCATCCACATTCTGAATCCTTCGCCGCGCAATGTCTCCAGGTGGATGGAGGCATCCTTGGCGAAATATCGTCGCAAGTTATACATCACATTATTGAGACTTTCTTCGCTACAGTGTACACCTCTCCAAACTGTATCCTTGAGATCTTGGCGTGACACGACTTCTCCCTTATTGATCCATAATAGCTTGAGTGTAGCAAACTCGGTATTGCCCAGTGTCTTCTCGCTGCAGCCACGGAAGCTGAGCACATGGCTCTCTGTATCTACGGTGTAGGCACCCATGTTTATCATACGAGAATTGCTGAAGTCTTTGCGCTTGGCATAGCGGTTTACCCATCCCAGGAACTCACGGCTGTCGAAAGGCTTCTCGATGTAAATCATAGCACCATTATTGGCAGCCTCGGTTTTGAGTTCTGGATCATGTAACGAAGATACACACATGATAGGGATATCTTCTGCGGCAAGTCGGATGTCGTTGATTCTTTCCAGACTGTTCTCTTCTCCTATCATCACATCGAGGATGATGAGGTTGGGAGACAGCTTCATGATAAGGCTTTCTACTCCAAACAGCGTGTTTTGAAAATAGACCTCATAGCCTGCTTTTTTAAGTAGCAAGACTGCTGTGTTGCCGAAATCCAGGTCATCATCGACCAATAGTACTTTTATCTTTTCCATATTTCTTGTTTTATAATGTTTTATAAAGTTTTATCTTGTTCCTTGCCCATTACGATTTGTTGCTTTTCGTTGAGCGGCAATGTGAACGTAAAGGTACTGCCCTTGCCTAGTTCGCTCACCACCTTGATGGCTCCGCCATGTGCCTTGACGGCATATTTTACCATGGCAAGGCCTATGCCATATCCGCTCTTATGGTGTGTGGCTGGTATGCGATAGAACTGCTCGAAAATCTTCTTTTGATATTTCTTGTCGATGCCTACGCCATGATCAGACACGCTGATGATGGTGAAATGTTCATCCTGTTTGATGTTGACTTCAACGTTTGCCTCCTTGTCAGAGTATTTAACGGCATTCTCCATCAGATTGTGCATCACATTTTCTATCAGATACTTATCTGCATACACCAGTGCTTTCTCTTCACGATGGTCGTGGATGCCGATGGCATGTGGCTTGCTGGCATAGTTGATATCTATTTGTTCTTGCGCTTGTTGCGTCAGTTCGATGATGTCAACTTGCTCTTTGTTGATAACCAACTTGCTTTCACTAGCCTTAGAGGTAATCAGTATCGTCTTGATGGTATTGGCAAGATTCTTGATTTGTCTTTCAGAAGAAGTAATCATCTCCTGCAAGTCAGCATCCTTGATATAGTCTTTGATGAATCCCAACTTTAGCAAGATGCTTGCCAATGGTGCTTTCAAGTCGTGTACAGTTCCATGAAGGCTTACCTCACGATTTCTCAGAAGGTCTTCCTTGTTTCTGATGGCAGTCATCTGGTATCCTACGCAAAAGACGATGATAAGAGCAAGCAGTATGGTAGAGATTAGAGTCTCTATAGAATTTCTGATGAAAGAAGATGGAGTTATATCCACCTTTGCCTGTACGAAACGGATAGGTTTGAGTCCGATGGCGATAGGCTTGCTAGCCTGCCAAGTCTCAATGTCCTTTGTTTGTCCATAACTCTTAATGCTCTTTTTGTTCTCATCTAATATCAATAAGGTATAGGTAAACCCCTCATTCAGATTTTTCTTGAATATTTGGGAGAGTTTGGCTAAATTAATGGGATTACCTTTGGCGGTAAAAATATCTTTGCTAAGTAGCCCAAGAGCATCGGCTTCTGTTTCTGCAATACCCCTAACTCTTAAGTCTTGAATATTGATTTCGTCTAAGTTGATGATGTTTTCTTTCTTTGGCTTTGCCTTGAGAAAGTCTTCTTCTGACATTTGTTTGTAATAAACTCGTTGTTTCCCATCTTTTTGTGAGAACTTGTTTTTATGTGCCCGATATGCATATTCTTCGTCTATTGCAATTTTTAAAGTCGAGTTGACCTTATCTGTTTTGTTATTGATATAACCTTTGTATTGCAGGGATATGTTATATCCTTGTAACAAGATGACAACGATAAAAGCTAAAAGTGTTATACAATAATACTTTTTCATATATTATGTTTTTATAATGTTAAAAATCAAAATGCAAAAATACAAATATTTTTTCAAAGTAGCGTATTTTCTAACATCATTTTTATATAATAATCTATGGGGCAAATATTATGTGAGATTTGATGTGAAAAGTTTGGTGGTTTGAGCAATTTGCCGTAATTTTGCACTCAGAAATTTTAATTAATATAAAGAGTAACAGCTATGGATATATTGAAAAAACATGAACAGGGCAAAGTCCTAGGTGGCGGCTATTGGTGGCTAACTCCTAGTGGACAATGGATCTACATCGAAAGTGATGAAGAACCAAATGGCGAAGATGTAATTCTCGCTTAATCTAAGTACAAAACAATTAAATAAAAAAAGAATGAATAATTCAAACTTGTACATAATGAATCTTATTAAACTCTATTTGAAAGCTTATAAAATAGCTTTCAATGATAAGGAGTTGTGCAAGGTTCTAGTGACAGATCCTGATTTTCCGAGTCTTGCCTCTGTCTCTAGAACATTGAATTATTATGGTTTGGCTTCTGATGCATATCTTTTAGATAAGCAAGAAAAGGTTACTTCTTTAAAAGGTATGTTGGTTCATGTCTCTCTCAATGAAGGACATTTCTTTGTGGTGAAAAAACAAAGTGAAGATAGCTTAATTTTGTTTGATGGCAAGAGCTATAACTTGCCAGTAAATGAATTCTTGAATGTTTGGGATGGCGTGGCTCTCATAGTGGAAGAACCAAAGAAGATAAATGCTTGCCATAGAGGAGGGGTGTCTATTCAAACAGGAATGGTATTCTTTGCCGTGATTTGCATTTGCCTTCTATTATGGGAGTATTGTACAAAGCCTGTGTTTCCTATGTTATTGCTAAATTGTACAGGATTAAGCCTGTCTATGTTACTTACAAAGCATAGGCTAGGGTTGGGGTTCGTTGACAGATATTGTCAAATCGGCAAAAAGTTTGATTGTCAATTAGTCTCTGCTAAACAGCCTTTGCAAGACAGGCTTCCTTTTGCATTGGATGAACTTGGGATATTCTTTTTCTTTTGGAATATTCTGTCCTTGGTAATGATGGGAAATGTTTCTTTGCTACAATTTGCCTTATGCACATTTGCTTCATTAGTTTGCTTGGGATTGTTGGTATATCAAGCTTTCTTTATACATAAATATTGCGTGTATTGTTTAGGTACATATATCGTTATTTGGCTTAGTACGCTCGTGGCTATAAAGACTGCAGTTATACCAATTGGGTGGGGGAATATTATGTATAACACTGGAGTTCAGGCATGTTTGGCATTACTTTTGTCTAATTTTACTTCACAACACTTTCAAAAACAAAAGAAGTTATTTGAAAATGAAGTTCTATTGCTAAGGCTTAAAAGAAACCATGCTGTGTACAAGGCTCTTTCAAATGACCGCATGATGGTAGAGGACTTGGGAATGTATGGGATACAATTTGGCGATAAAGGAGCGAGTTGTAAAATACGTATGATTGTAAGCCTTGATTGTAAGTTCTGTCAAAAGGCAATTCGAGAAGCAGCCTCTTTGATCAAGAGGTTTCCTCAACGTTTTAGTTGTGAAGTAATATTGGCAGATGGCTCTTCTTTAGTAGAAGGATTGAGTGGCTATGTTGCAAATCGTTTACGTGAGTTCAATATCATTCAAGAATATTATAGGGGAAATCGGAATATGTCAATTTTTGAGAAGTCTTCGTCAAAGGATATTTCTGAAAAGCTAGAGTTTGCTTCTGTAATATCTCAATATAAGAAAAATCAGAAGATAATCAAGGAACTTTCTATAGAAAAGCTACCTTTGATACAGATAAATGGAAAAACAAAGTCTTCCTATTATGATATATCTGATTATCAGTATATGGTTGAGATTTAGACAAGAAAAAATAGTTCGGACTAATATAACATAAGTTTAACAATTTAAAAAGAAGGATTAGTTATGAAAAAATTAACACTTTCAGAGCAGAGCCACGTAGTTGGTGGCTACAATGATGAAAAATGTAAGGAGCTACAAGGTGACGCATCTCAAGGAACAGTAAAGGATTGGGATGCTTGGGCTGATAGCTTCATGAAAAATTGTGTGTAAATAGCATTTTTTTAAGAATGTGTGTAGCCAAAATTTAATTTTGGCTACATTTTTAGTTTCTATTATGAAGTATTTATTTATTTTATTTTTCGCATTTATAAGTTCTATCTCGAAAGCACAAGGTACTTATGAGATTGAGCCTTCTCGTATGGAAGTTAAATATGTGGTTTCATATCTTGGAGATTATCATAACAAGACATTGGGAAAAACAAGCAATCTGTGTGCCTTAAGATGTGGAAGTACAACTAGTCAATTCTTTTGTTATGAAAGAGTTAGAGAAGACTCTTTGGAATTCGTACCTGGTGGTTTTGAATTACTTAGTAAAGAGAGACATGATGATGAAATAGAGCAAACATATACTCCTTTTCGAGGAGAATTTATTTACAGGAATAATACCAATGGAGTATATACGGTGTATGGTCGTTGCATGGGTGAACATTATGAATTCAAGGATAGTGTGTGCATGAACTGGACCATAGATCAGGATTCTACAAGGATGATATTAGGTTATAAGTGCCAGAAAGCAGAGACGGATTTCCGTGGGAGACATTGGGTCGTTTGGTTTGCAGCAGATATTCCTTTATGTTTAGGACCTTGGAAAATTGCGGGTTTGCCAGGCCTTGTTTTGCGAGCAGAATGCCTAGGTTTTCTAGAAATAGAAGCAAATGGTATTTTTACAAAGGGATTAACTCCTGTAAAATTCTATAACTATTATGAGAAAAAGTTTACGATAATTAATAGGAAAAAGTTTCTTAAGATTAAAACAAATCCTTTATCGTATCCCAAAGGAGCTATGATGATACCACAAATGGAATTGGAATGAAGAAGATACTCTTTTTGATAATATGTGTTCTGTTGAGCTTACAAATTTCCGCTCAAGTTGCAGTAACAGGACATGTTGTTGATGATGAGAATAAGCCTTTGGCTTCCGTTATCATCAAATGTCTTAATACCCAACACAAAATGCGTGGCTATGCTACTAGTAGTAATAATGGATCTTTCTCTATCAATGCAGAAAGAGGAGATTCCTTAACCTTCACTATGCTTGGTTTTCAAGAAGTGCATATTGCAGTGAAAGGTGACATGAAGCCTTTAACCGTAAAAATGGGTAGTGGAGCTATCGAACTTAAGGAGGTTTCTGTGAAATCGGATAAGGTGCATGAACGTGGCGATACCGTCAGTTATGTGGTAGGTGCCTTTGCAAACAGTAATGATCGCTCTATCGGTGATGTTATCGCCAAAATGCCTGGCTTTGATGTGGACAAGAGTTCCGGTAAGATTTCTTACGAGGGAAAACCTGTCAGCAAGTTCTATATCGAAGGGCTTGACATGCTGGGAGGAAAATATGGAGCGGCAACAAATACATTGCCGCAGGATGAGGTTGGTGCTGTCGAAGTTATGAGAAAGCATCAGCCTATTCGTGTCTTGGATGATTTTACCTATACGGATGATGCGGCTGTCAATATCAAGATGAAGAATAGTGCCAAGAGTCATTGGGTAACGTCTTGGAAATTAGCTGGCGGATATGGGAATAATCATTCTGACAATGCTAGAGGTGACCAAGGACTTTGGGCTGTTGAAGGATTTGGCTTGAGATTGAAATCGCAATTCCAAACGATGCTGACTTATAAAACAAATAACATAGGTCTAGATATTAGCCGTGAGTCCACAAGTTTATTTGATGCGGAGTCTGGTAATCAAACACTCCCACAAGATTTTATCTTGTTATCTTCGCCGAAGGCTTCCAGCCTCAATCAAGAACGAAGCTTGTTTAATAGAAGTCATGCTGTCACAATGAATATACTAAAGAAGCTGAATGAAGATTCTCAGTTGAATTTCCAATTAGTTTATAACAATGAACGAGACAATGCATGGGGACAGCGGAATACTGTTTATACACGAAATAACGGTAATCGGGTAATTGATAATTCCAAAACGTTAAGAAGCAATAATAATGATCTTTATGCATTGCTAAAGTATGAATTAAATTCAGAGAAGAGTTATTTACGTAATTCTTTATCCGGCAATATAACCTGGTTGTCACAACGCTTGAAGGAGGTGGGTACTCATTCGCATCTTCAGCATGCTTATCTTCCTGTATATGATTTTAGGGATAATCTATATGTGGTAAGACGTTTTGGCAAGTCTTTGATTTCTTTTTATTCCTATAATACATTTCAGAATCGTCCACAATATCTAGACGTAGATTCCTTGATAAGACAGGATGTTGCTCAAAGATATTACGCAACTGATACCTATGGAATGGGTGGCTGGAAACTTGGTTGGTTTAATCTGAGTATGAAAATGGGCATGAAGGGTGTGCTCCGTTATCTGGATGCCACGGCTAGTGGTTTGCCAGATTCCCTGGGAGTTTTAGCAGACAAGAGTCATTTTAGTTATGCGCGATTATATATGAGCCCTCAGGTTGAGTTCTCAAAGCATGGCTTTGTGTTTACCTTCTCTGTTCCTTTCGAGAATACATACTATAAATATAGTGAATCCGATGGTAAGAATTGTTTTTCTGTCTCGCCTTTGCTGAATGTTCGTTGGGATGTGACCTCTCGTTTTGCTATGGGGTTGAATGGAAGTTATCATATAGAGCCTTTGGACTACAATCGTTTTTATGGTTCTCTCATCTTGCAAGATTATTTGACGCTAAACCAAGGATACTTGGGATATGAGATGATAAAGAACAAGTCCCTGAGATATACGATTCTCTATCGTAATGCACTGAAGGGTACGCATCTGGTAACTTCAGTGACAAGACGCTTTACGGAAAACCCTTATACAATGACTCAGAAATTTATAGGGGATTACATTGCGTGGGGAACAGAGGCGCAAGTTACAAAAAGCAGTAGTTGGTTATGTAACTTCAACTTGCAGCAAGGATTGTCTTGGCTTGGTGGAAAAATAGTACTACGTAGCTTATTTACCCACAATGATTCTAAGATGTTGCAAGATGGAGACTTGGTAAATTCAAAGTACAATGTGCTTAATGCCTCAGGCTCATTGCTCTTGTCTCCTTACAAAGACATGACCATGACATATAGCTTGAAGTATGCTTATTCTGACATGAAGGCTGATTATAGTGAAAGAACTTCATTTGAAAGTTGGCTACATGAAATATCTGTCATTGTTCCATTGTCTGCCTTCCGTATTCATTTGGATGGAGATTATTATCACAACCAGATAACGGAAAGTAAATACAAGGATATGTTTTTGGCTAATTGCACATTAGGCTATAAAACCAAGCATATAGATTGGGAATTGAAAGCAAGTAATATATTCAATAAGAAAGTCTACGCATATACCACGGCCTCCAATTTGGTAACCATACAATCTGTTACAGCAATACGTGGTCGTGAAATCATGCTTTCAATCAACTATAAACCATAGAAATTATGAAGGTGAGAAAACAGCATGACAGCATGCAATGCGGCATCACTTGCCTGCAAATGGTATGTAGGTTTTTCGGCAGGGAGTACTCGTTGGACTCTCTGTCGAAGATTTGCTTTGCCACAACGGAAGGTGTCTCCATGCTGGGCATCAACGAGGCTGCAAGAATATTGGGATTTCAAACGGTTTCGGCAAGGGCTACAATAGAGGAACTGAGCGAGACTCCGCTTCCTTGCATCCTTCATTGGAACCAGAACCATTTCGTGGTATTATATAAGGTGAAGAAGGGCAAGAAGTTCTATATCGCAGACCCTGGCAAGGGAAAGACAACTTATAATCTTGATGAATTCAGACGGCATTGGATAAGCACTCGCTCTAATGACGAGGACAAGGGTATCGCCATGTTCTTCGAGACCACTCCTGCCTTCTTCACCTATCAGATGGAAGGAGAAGATAGACAGAAGGAGAAGCGTTCCTTCAAGTTCCTTTGCAGATATTTCAAGAAATACCGCAAGGCATTCTCCTGGATTGTCTTGGGACTGCTTGCGGGCAGCGCCCTGCAGCTGGTATTGCCGTTCCTTACCCAATCCATCGTGGATGTCGGTATCAAGAACCAAGACATTGGATTCATCTGGCTCATACTCTTAGGCCAGTTGATGCTCACCGTCAGCCGAACAGCAATAGATTTTGCCCGCCGATGGTTCCTGCTCCGCATCTCCATGCGTATCAACATCTCCCTGGTGAGCGATTTCTTCATCAAACTGCTGAAACTGCCGATGTCGTTCTTCGACACCAAACTGATGGGCGACTTGATGCAGAGAATGAACGATCATAGCCGTGTGAACAACTTCCTCACCCAGCAGACGCTCAACATCACCTTTGCCATGCTTACCTTCGTGGTGTTCTCGGTGGTGCTCTTTATATATAATAAGGTGGTGTTTGCCATCTTCTTATTGGGCAGCATCCTGTACGGAGGATGGATGGCTCTCTTCCTGCGTCGAAGAAAGGTGCTCGATTATGAACTCTTCGAGCAGCAGGCCATCAATAACAACAGAACATACGAGTTCATCACTTCTATGCAGGAAATCAAGTTGCAGGATTGCGAGCAGCGCAAGCGAAAGGAGTGGGAGGAAACACAGGTGAATCTTTTCAGGGTGCAGCAGAAATCTCTAAAACTACAGCAGACCCAGGAGGCAGGAAGTATTTTTATCAATGAGGTGAAGAATATCGTTGTGACGGTGGTTGCCGCTACGGCGGTAATCCAAGGGCACATGACCTTGGGTATGATGCTCGCCGTGCAATATATCATCGGACAGCTCAACTCGCCGGTGGAGCAACTCATGAACTTTTTCTATTCCGTTCAGGATGTGAAAATCAGTCTGGAACGAATCAATGAGATTCATCAGATGGATGATGAGAACGGTAAGGAGGGCTTGCTGACTGGTCTTGATCATCCTGAGGATGGTATCCATATCAGCAACATCATGTTCAAGTATGATCCTCATGCCCTCAGAAAGACAATAGACGGGGTGGATATTCTTATTCCTCAAGGCAAGGTGACGGCGATAGTGGGAGCATCAGGCAGCGGAAAGACCACGCTCATCCGATTGATGCTGGGTTACTACCCGGTGCTGGAAGGAAAAATCACCATTGGCGATACCGACATCAATCAGCTTAATAGGAAATGGTGGCGCCGACAGTGTGGCGTGGTGATGCAGGAGGGTGTCATCTTCTCGGAGAGCATCGGGCGCAACATAGCTGTGGATGATGCAGAGATAGATGAAGACCGTTTGATGAGAGCAGCTGAGATAGCTTGCATCAAAGATTATGTGATGGCCTTGCCGCTGAAGTTCAACACCAAGATAGGGCGTGATGGCGTAGGACTGAGCCAGGGACAGAAGCAGCGCATCCTGATAGCAAGGGCGGTGTATAAGAATCCTGACTATATCTTCCTGGACGAGGCCACCAACTCGCTAGATGCCAACAACGAGCGTAATATCGTGGAAAACCTGGATAAGTTCTATCAAGGCAAGACGGTTGTGATAGTTGCTCATCGCCTAAGTACGGTAAAGAATGCCGACCAAATTGTAGTCCTCAACCAGGGTAAGGTGGTTGAGGTAGGCAATCATGAATCATTGACCGCTAAGCGAGGGGCATATTATAACCTTGTGAAGAATCAGTTGGAACTGGGAAACTAAAATGCGTTTGATATGGAACAGAAAGAAAAAGAATCAGATAATATAGAGTTGAAACTTCTTGATATCCAATCAAAGTCCAATTTGGAGCGAGTTTGTTTTGTTAACACATAGATAAATCTCTCTTGTAAAATCGCCAGTGAAGCCTTTCTACAGCTTCGCTGGCGATTTCTCAGTATATAATCTTACTCAATCATATTCTTGAGTATCCATTTCCTGAAGAATGGGTCTTCTATTTCATATCTGTCACTTCGGATGATGTAGCCTTTCTTGCTTAAACGCAATAGGGCACTGGTCATCGTGCTGGTAGGCTGGTTCCTGTCTTGTGCAGGATTGTTGCCCTCGCAGATACTGACCATTACATATTTGTCTGTCTTATTGAAATTCAACCATAAACGTTCGTAGTCTAAATCATGAGTTGTTATGATGTCTTCTATGGCGAGTTGGAGTACATCCTCGTTTTTGCCAGCTACCAGGTTGTTCCAAACTGCGAATGAAAGCTGTTGCGTGTAGTATGGATGGCAACTTGTAAAGGCCAGTATCTCGTCTGCAATTTGAGTAGGCTGCTCTGATACATCTTTCAATCTGTCTGCAATATATGATTTGAAATCTTCGTATGGAATCTTGTTGAGTCTCATCAGCATTCCAAAATGATAGAACGGAGACTTCACACGTTCAAAGATATCTGTCATCATCGATTCCTGGCTGCCCAGAAAGATGTAATTGATGCCTGTCTGTTCCTGCATGATGGAACGGAGCTGCTTATCCATATTTTTATCGATTTCCAGGATGCTTTGAAACTCGTCAAAGACAACAATCAGTTTGTTTTGAGGTGTAGAAACCTTCTGAATTGTATTTAAAACATCTTCTATTGCTGTTGTTCCACTGTCGGTTGATGGTTGGAATGAAACCGATAGCTCGTCTGTCATCGGGTTCATGTTGATAGAAGGAATGATGCGGAAGTTACGAAGATAGTGCTTCATCTTTTCCAGTTTGAATTGATTGAGCAGTTCCTTCAGAAGCTTTGCCGCAAAATCTTCTTTGCTGAGCACGGCTTGCATATTGAGCCATAGGTATGGTCGTTGGGTTTGGACAACAGCCTTTTTTACGAGACTTGATTTGCCAAAACGTCGTGGTGACATAAGAACGAGATGGTTCTCGCTCTTGAGAAACTGTACGATGTAGTCCAGTTCTTTCACTCTGTCTGTAAAGTATGGGGCATCAACCAATGAGCCAAATTTAAACGGATTTTCCATAATCGAATTTTTTCGTAACGAAACTTTTCGCAAAGATACGAAAAAATAAAGATGCTTAGAAGATAATCTCCTTTAAATTATTATTGTTTAACATCTTTTAGATTGAGCCGTCAGCGTAAGACTTGTTCGACAGCATGACAGCATGCAATGCGGTATCACCTGCCTGCAGATGATATGTAGATATTTCGGCAGGGAGTACTCCTTGGACTCTCTGTCGAAGATTTGCTTTGCAACAACGGAAGGTGTCTCCATGCTGGGCATCAATGAGGCTGCAAGAATATTTTCTCAAAATATCACCAATCTATTTATTGCCAGTAAATAAAAATCCATAGATTTATTTATTGGCAATAAATAAATTTAGCATAAATTATTTGGTAGCAAAAAAATATTGTGCAGCAACTCTTTTCGGAATACTTCAAATGGGGAAGTTTTCCGGCACATTAATAATTCATACCAAAGTACCAGAGAGGGATGATGATTCCATGTCCCGTCTCAATATCGTCTTTTACGATACGTCCGTTTTTTACATCCTCTATCTGCTTTTTACCTTTCTTCCTTCCACCAATCTCAAAGGTATAATCACCAATGGTAAAGTCGGAAACCCTAGAGGAAGTAACATTCTGCTTTTCTCTCATCTGATTGTAGAAGAAAGTTTCCCTTATGTTTCCAATATTGGGATTAGGGGTGAGTACAGACATCAGGCTTGGATTATCAACATATACTTTTTCTACCTTTCCAAGATTGCGCATCCCCGAAGTATCATCTCTGAGCAGACCTATCATTCCGGCACGTTCCAGATAGACGAGATAATCAGGCACGTTGTTCTTGCTTACCCCGATTTCTGTGGCAAGGTTCTCTACGCTTGGCTTGTAGGGAGCCAATCCGGAAAGGATGACGAGCATACGCTTTAGCTTGCGTGCCGTTGAGGCTTTCATATCAGCATATTGCGGAATGTCAACTTCTACCGTCTGGTCTATCACCTGTAGCATTCTTTGCATAAAATCTCCCTCTATGGCAAATGGATAATAGCCATGGTCGAGGTACGCTCTGAAAACTGGCAATGGATGTTCTAACCCCGGAATCTCTACCTGGTGATTGAGTATTTCGTCGAGACTGAATACTCTGGTCTTGATTCCTTCAAAAAATTGCAGGTATTCCCTGAACGACAAACCTTGCATCATATACATCAGTGCCCGACGGCTCAGGTCAGCTTCGCCCTTCTTGATGTCCAGGACCGATGAACCGGTAAAGATAAGGTTCAGGGATGGGTGCATATCGTAAATCTGCTTCAGTTCTCTGCTCCAACCGGCATACTTGTGAATCTCATCTATATAAAGATGTGTACCACCCTCCTTGATAAACTCGTCGGCGAAGTCAATCAAGGAATGATTGGAAAAATAGATGTTATCGGCAGATACATACAGATGATGACCTTCCTTAGATAGCTTGATGCGCTGAAGTATCATAGTGGATTTTCCAACGCCTCGCGGTCCCACGATACCTATTAATCGGCCATTCCAGTTGATTTCATCATATTTATATCTGATGAAATCAAGCGGAGTACGTTTCAGCAACTCCGCCATGTATTCATATAGTTTATTGTCTATCATATCTTGCTCTTTTAAATGAATATCATTAAAAACTGCAGCAAAGATACAAATAATCCCTCAATGAGGGATGAATTCTTTTTAAAATATCCCTCATTGAGGGATGAATTTAATCATTTTTATCCCTCATTGAGGGATTTTTGCACGTTTTACAGCATAAGGGCTATTATTTAATTCATCAACATAGAAACGACAAGGCTTATAATTTATTGGGTAGCTTTTGTGGTGTTACCGTTTTCAATCTGTATCAACGCTTGTAATATGTCATTTTATATAAATTGTTGATTTTCAGTGCAAAGATACAACTTTTATCCAAAAGTCAAGGCTAAAGAACCGCTGCAATGGGAAAGATTTAATTTCTGCTATGCCACAAGAGCCTAGGCTAACAGGCTCTTGTAGTATTCTTCATATTGTTTAGCTACCTTTATGTATTCATGATGCTTGCTGATGTATTCGAGGCTCTGTTGCTTAAGCTGCGGTATCAGTTCCGGGTGAAGCACCAGGTGCTCCAACTCTTGATATACGCTCTCATAGTTGGGCTGCACATTGATGATGGGACGGAGATGCTCTTCGTGGATAATCTCGTAGTTTTCCGGTTCTCCACCACCTATGCAGATGATGCCCCTCGCCATTGCCTCTAGCGGATTCATTGATGGAGTATAACTGTAGAGCTGGTCGAGGATGGCATCGCTGCCGTTCATCATCTTTACATATTCCGCAAAAGGCACGTTTTGGGCGATACGCAGTTCTACCTTTTCCGGATATTTCTCGGAGATTGCCTGGGCAGCCTTCAGCATGATGTCCGTACCCTTATACTCACTTCTGGTTTTGTTGATACCTATGAATAACTTCAACTTTTGGGAAGATCTTCTGGGAATATCTACAGAAGATGTCTCTAGAGAAGCTGCCCTTTTATCCCTATCCTGATGGGATTGTGAATAAGTGTGGATAGGATAGGGGATAAACGTGGTTTTCTGTGGAAAATGCGGTTGATAACATACCCAGTATTCATAAAGTCCCGCTATGATGCCGTCGCAATCTTCAGCTATCATCCGGTTGAGTCTTTCCTTGGCGGTTCCCAGCCAGTCTTTTCTTTCTTTCAGGGCATCGGCATTGGTGCGTAAATCTTCTCCTATATTGAAATCACTGTATCTCAATGGCTTATCCTGACAGCAGACGCTTACCCAATAGTAATCCATACCGAATGCAGCCAGCAATACCTTCCTGTTGTGCTTTCTCAAATACCGGTAAATCGGGAAGATACGCTCAGCCTTCAACTCCAGAAACATCGGGTTGATGAGCTGGACGATGTCGTATTCCCTTAACTTATGCACAATTGTGTATAACTTTATCAAATATAGGATTCCCCCCAGTTTTCCAGGCTTTCTCACCATGTTGATATCTCGTGGATAATTCTTCCAGAAGTCGCCGTTGGAGAGCACGGTAACCTCATGCCCCAGCTTGCGGAGTCCCTCGGCAAGTGTGGCATGTACGTTACTGTATTCTCCCATTAATAGAATCTTCATCTTCCTGATATAATCTTTATTTATCTGATAAAATCTTCCTCCTTTTCATTTATTTCTTGATGAAAAAGAGGAGCGCCATTCTTCCTATGTATGTACTTATCATCTTTCTGAACATGGTATATTTCTTGGTGTATTCCTTGTCTGGAAGTGGATAGAGTCCATGCTTTCTCAACTCCTTGATGGCGTGATTCAGGGCTATCAGCGAATGTTTCAGTCGGATATTGTTCACCAGATAATCCATCGAGAGTTGGGCGATGCGGCGACTCAGCGCCTGTCTTTCAGCCACCGGAATCTTATCCAGCAGTTTCTGCAGATGCAGGATTACCTCCAGGCTGTTATCCATTTTCTGGCTAATCTTCTCATGATCCATCTGATGGGTTACGGAGTTCGGGTTCTCACGATAGTAATAAGCCTCTGTCTCCATCTTGAAGATTCTTTCGGCACGCAGGAAGAGCTGAGGGGTAAACTCCTCATCTTCTCCATATACGATGCCCGGCGTAAACTGCAGGGTGCCTCTGATGCTGCTGCGGAAAATATAGGAGCAGGCAGAACCATGCAGGTTATGATTGCTCATATAGGCTGTGCCCGATATCGGAGTCGGCAATTCATAAGGAGGAGTATCCGTCTGCCTGTTTTTTACATAGTTGAAAGTCACGATGTCTGGCTGATGATATCTTACGATGTCGAGACAATGTTCGTAGGCAGTCTGTACCAGATAGTCGTCGCCATCCACAAACTGGATGAATCTGCCCTTGGCTATCATCATACCATAGTTTCTAGCCACGCTGGCTCCCTGGTTAGGCTGTCGCAGATAGATAATCTGCGACAGATATTTCGTGAGCTCATTGATTGCACAGATATCGCTTCCATCATCCACGAGGATGATTTCTCTTTCCCTGGCATTGAGCGAGAGCTGTAGGATGCTTTTGATGCATTCCTCCAGATATTCCGTAGGCATATTGTAAGTGGTGATGATGAAACTTACTAAGGGTGCCTGTATATTCTGTGTATAAGATGATTGATTTTGCATAATGAATGATAACCTAAAATATTGAATAGTTTGAGTTTGAACGAATGAATCCCCGTTTTTCCTTCCAGCCATTTCACGGCGTGGATAAGGGGAGGAGGCGGTTCATATCTTCCCGATAAATCGTAGAGATCGAGCAGGACATTGAGATGCTGCGTGAGGAAATCTTCTAATGAAGACTGATATTTCAGCAGAATTTCTTCTGTTGCTCCCATTTGTAGCTTGGTTTCTTCTTTTGCTTCCATCTGTAGCTTCATTTCTTCTGTACCCGCTATTTCCAGCTTCATCAAAGCCTGCCTCTGTCCCAGATACAGCTGAAGCAGATCGGGATATTTTGCCTGCGATGTAATGCCGTGAGGATTCCAGTAATAGAGATACTTCCCTACATCCGTCACCCTTATTTTCAATGGTGGAGGAGGAACTACCGCTCTATCCTGAGTAATCTCCGTCTCCGTCAGCCCTATCAGTTTCGGAATCGTCCACACATCCTCAAAGCTTTTTCCTTTCGGAAATTCGATGTTCTGAAACAGCGAACGCCTGAATATCTTGTTGCAGGCATAGGTATGATGATAGCCCTTTTCCACCAACCAGTATTCGATGGCATTCTGATAGGTTTTCGGAGCGAAGGAGAGGAGCTTTTCCCGATGGGGATGACCGATTCTCTCCATGATGGGATATTCCAGAATATCCACATCGGGATGTTGATAAAGTTCTTCCATCAGCTGTTGAAGCGTATTTTCCCCTATCGCATCATCACTATCTATAAAGGTGATATACAGTCCTTTAGCCATCTTTATCCCCACATTTCTGGCATCGCTTAAACCTCTATTTTCCTTGTGGATAACGTGGATACGACTATCTTTCCCGGCATATTCATCGCAGAGTAGAGGGCACGCATCAGGCGATCCATCATCTACGAGAATCAGCTCGTAGCTGGTGAATGATTGCTGCAGGATACTCCCGATGCATCTTTCGAGTGTATCTTCGGCACGATATACGGGGATGATGATACTGAGTTTCATTGCTTGCTCTCTTGATATTTCTGATAGAAGATAGAATTTCTGATAGAAGATGCTGTCTCTTTTATCTGATGATGGCTATTTTGCAGACGGTACCTTTCTCACCGTTGCTGGTAGCGGTCTCCACCATATAGATTCCGCTAGCTACTCTTCTGCCTTTCAGGTCGCAGCCGTTCCAGGTATAGGTGCCGCCGTTGCTTCTGCCCTGGTTCACCAGGGTTCCGCTGGTACTGACTATCTTCACATCCGCATCCAGCGACAGACCGGTGATGGTGATGAGTCCTGTATAGTCTGGCTTTACTGGGTTCGGATAAGCCCATACATTGTCTTGGGTCATCTCTTCGTTGGTGGCGGTAGCATCGCTCATATAGGAGCAGAGACCCTTGCTGGTTCCGATAAACACCTCACCGGTAGCATCGTTGATGGCGAGCGATTCGATGTTGTTCGACAGCAGCTTGCTGTTGGTTGCCGTGAAGTGATGAATCTGCTCCATATTGTCGGCGCTGATCAGATAGATACCGTTGTTGCTGGTACCAAACCATTTTCTGTTTGCCTGATCCACTGCCATGCAGGTAATATCCACACCGCCCAGCAGATAGTCGGCATAATTGGTACCGTCGTTTCTCGGCACTTTCACTTGGGTAAGCGTTGACTGCGTGTCATCCAGGATATGCGGAGTGATGTAGAAAGGTCCCTGGTCGGTTCCTATCCACAGATTGTGCTCCAGGTCTTCCTTGATGCATCTGATATAATAGAGATTGATTTCCGCACCATCCTGATTGGTGAAGGACTTGCTGAACATCTTCACCTCATCGGTTTCCGGCTGATAGCAGACGATGGCTGGAGTTTCATGGTTGTCATTCACGAACCACAGCCTGCCCTGTCCGTCTTTCATCAGACCTGTCATCGCCGAAAGACTGTAGCCGGTCGCATTCAATGTCTTCTGGTCGTGGGCTATCAACTGGTTGTCTTTCATCTCGATGATGGAGCGGTGGGTAGCCTGGCTGTTGAGAATCCATAGCTTTCCGCTTTCATCCGATAGCAGACTATGCACCAGCACATAGTTGTTGTCCAGCACCGTTCCTCTATCCACGGCAGCTTCCAGGATACTGTTGTCCTTATTATAATAATGTGTCAGTTTGCCGTCCGTAAACTCATAGAGTCCGGTTCTGCCCGAAGCAAACACGTGGTTCGGATCGTGGATATCCGGTTCTACACAGTTGATATCCTGATACTGGTAACCCGTCGTATTCCTGATGTCATCCTGATAGATGGTCCAGTTGTCCCGGTTCAATACCTGGATGGTACCGGGACGGGTATCAAGAGAAATTCCCGAAAGAAAGGCGCCGCCGCAGGTATAGAGCTGGTTGTGGATAAACTTCATATACCAGAAATGATTATACTTCGGACCTCCCGGCTGCAAACTGCTTACCAGCTTCATCAGTTCGCTCTTGTCCTCTTTTTGGGGAGCGGTGTAAGCCCCCACCTTGCTCCATCGGTTTCTGTCGAGCAGGTTGTCAGAGAGGGCAGTGCGATAGGTACCTTCCTCCTGGCTGTAGGCATAGATCTGGTTATCCCTGATTTCGCACCAGTTCACCTTGAATCCCAGTTGATACGTATCGCTGATTTCCCCATCCGCCATATTGAGCTTGATGATGCCCAGACCATAGCACAGATAGGCGAATTTGCCATACATATAGATATCGTTGATGGTCTTGTCGCCCGTGATGGTGGCAGAATAGTAATCCGGCAGATTCTGCACGCTCCAGTTCTGGGTGTTCATCAGGTCGATGTTGGCATTGTTGTAAAGGATGAGCAGCCGCTTGGCAGTCTTGTTGTAAGCGATATGCTGGATATCGCAGTCGTTCAGAAAGTCCATCTTGCTGAAGGTCTGAATGCTCTGGTCGTTTCTGTTGTAAGCATAGAGATTGCTGGAAGCCTGCACGAATATCCAGTTGCCGGCTTCTTCTATTTCCTGCACTTCGCTGTACGCCATATAGGCTTTCCAGTCGCCGATGGCGGCGCTGCTCTGGAAAGCGGCAACCTGAAGAATCAGGAACGAGAGGAGTATCCATATTTTCTTTCTCATCTATCTAAATGTATATAATATAATAACTTATATATATTAAACATAAAAATACTGGGTTTATTGCCTGTGAGCCTGGCTTTTATTGGCAGACTCAGCAGCGGAAAGAGATACTGGCAAGGTGGATAGAGATGCCATCTTTTCAGCTTGTGGGCATAGTCGATGATTTTGGAATAGCCCTGCAGTTCATTTCTGAACTGATAGAGGGTACGCAGGCTTTCCTCTGTTTTATAGAGAAACGACATGTTGCCTATAAAGTGTTCATAACCCAGTGGATTATCCATGTGAAGAATCGATATGTGATTGTCTTTTAGATGCTTGCCCCAAAGCACATCTTCGTATCCATAGTTGGAAAACCGTTCATCGAATGGGTGTTTCAGCAGGATGCTTCGCTTCACGATAAAGTTGGAGGTGTGGAAGTCTGCATAGGGATGAGCCTGTCGCTGGAGATGATTTCCGTTCTGCGTGCCGGCTGATTCGAAAATGTATCGTAGGTTATATTTCAGTCGTTCTCTGGTTTCAGCATCCCGCTTTATCTGATATCCTCCATAGACAACATCGCTTTCTTTTTCTTTTAGATAATTGGCAAGATACTGATGGCTGATTACGTTCATGTTGCTGTCGATAAAAAGCAGCCAGGTATATTTCGCCTCCCTTGCCAGGAAGTTGCGGATGGCAGCCCTGCCCACGTTCTCTTTTCTCTCGATGTAGCGGCAATGGGGGAGGGTGTTGATGATACGGTTGCCTTCTACTGTTCTTTCATCTGTAGAACCATCATCGGCGACTAATATTTCGTATTCGAAATGAGAGGATGAAGAGAGAGAATCTGAAGATGAATACAATAACGATGCTTGAGCTTGCAGGGATTTTACAAGCTCAAGACATACATTATTATATGTAGGGATTAATATCGAAAGGGTATTAATCATTTTTGTTCTTTAAGTATTCAGCCAGTTTAGCCACGGCTCTAGCTCTATGGCTGATGCCGTTCTTGATTTCCTCACCCAGCTGGGCGAAACTCTGGTCGTAGCCTTCCGGAACGAAGATCGGGTCGTAGCCGAAACCTTCGGTGCCGTGCTTTTCGGTAGCGATAGAACCGTTTACGATGCCGTCAAACAGATGGATTTTCTTAATGCTGGTGCAGCCGCAAGGGCAGACATCCTTCTTCTCAATGTAGCAGATCACAGTACGGAATCGGGCCTTTCTGTTCTCCTTTCCATTTAGTTCTCTGAGCAGTTTAGCCATATTTGCCTCGCTGTCGTGGTCGGTACCTTCAGCATAGCGGGCGCTGTGAACACCCGGCGCACCATCCAGCGCCTCTACTTCCAGACCGGTATCATCGGCAAAGCAGCTCAGGTGATAATGGTCGTAAACATACTGCGCCTTCTGCAAGGCATTCTCCTCCAGCGTATTTCCTGTTTCAGGAATATCTACGTTGCATCCTATCTCCTTCAGCGAAACCACCTCGTAGTCGCTGCCCAGGATGTCGCGGATTTCCTGGAGCTTATGCTGGTTATTGGTTGCAAATACTATCTTCATAATCACTATTTGATTTTCTTAATATCTTTCTCCTTGATTTTCACTTTCATTTCATCAAATCCTTCGCCATACACACCGATGACGGCACTCTGGCTGACAAAGGCATTCGGGTCGATGATCTTGACGATGCGGAAGATGGTGACGCTCTCGTTCTTCTTGGCAAGAATACAGAGCACCTTCATCTCGTCGCCGGTGTACCAGCCGTGGCCATCCAGAATCGTCACACCATGGTCCATCTGCGTACCGATGGCGTTGGCTATCTCCTGATATTTCTTGCTGAATATCATGAACTGCACACTCTCTCGCTTGGCATTCATCACATAGTCGAGCACCAGGTTCTCTATCACCATGGTACATAGACCGAATACCACCTTTCTGATGGCATCTATCGCCGTGAATTCCGGTTTCGCATTGAAGACGAAGAAGGAACTGCCCACGATGACGAGGTCCACGAAGATGAGCACACGTCCCAGCGAGATATTATGGTATTTGTTCACGATGGCGGCGATGATATCCGTTCCTCCCGTACTTCCATTGTGCAGGAAGACGATGGCGAGCGACAAGCCTGTAAACAGACAGCCGATGATGAGCGACATGAAGTCCTGTCCCTCTCCCAGCACCTGCACCATTTCACCATTTTCACCTATCATCAAGTCTTGCGCCAGCGCCAGGAATACGGAGAGCATGATGATGGCGTAGATGGTCTTCACCATGAACTTGAATCCCAGAATCTTCAGCGCAGCCAGCAGCAGGGCGGCATTGATGAGAAAATAAGACAAATAGATAGGTATCCCCGTGCCGTAGTAAATCACGGCTGCGATACCCGTTACGCCACCCGTTACGATCTGGTATGGAAGCAGAAAAATGGTCCATCCAAATGTGTAAAGCAAGAGTCCAAGGGTAATGTAGAAATAATCCTTGCACTCATTCTTAAATGTTTGACTGATTGCTATTTGCATAATATTTTCCTCGTATTTTTAAAGCGCAGAAGGTCGCCCATTTTTAGATGAGACGACCTTCTGGATATTATCAATAAATTACTTTTTCAACACTACGTTGACGATCTTCTTTGGTACGATGATCACCTTCAACACGTTGAATCCTTCCAAGTACTTCTGGCTCTTCTCGTCTGCCAATACCTGCTTCTGGATTTCCTCGTTAGGAGTATCCACAGGGAAAGTCATCTGGAAACGAGCTTTACCATTGAAGGAAATGGTGAGCTGCATATCGTTCTCCTTCAGATACTGCTCATCATACTTAGGCCATGCTGCATCGCAAACGCTGCCCTGCTCGCCAAGTGCTGCCCACAACTCTTCTGCGATGTGTGGAGCGAATGGAGCAATGAGGATGACGAGATCTGTGAGGAGTTCCTTGTTGCGGCACTTCTGCTGACCAAGTTCGTTCACGGCAATCATGAAGGCTGAGATAGATGTGTTGTAAGAGAACTTCTCGATATCCTCGCTTACCTTCTTGATGAGCTTGTGAACGCTCTTCAGGCTCTCAGGCTTCGCTGTCTCGTCGGCTGATGGAAGGAAGTTGTCGGTGCGGTTCTCGTAGAACAGACCCCAGAACTTCTTCAGGAAGCGGTGGCAACCGTCGATACCGTTGGTATCCCAAGGCTTGCTTGCCTCTACAGGACCCAGGAACATTTCGTAGAGACGCAGGGTATCAGCACCATACTTCTCGACAATCATATCTGGATTCACCACGTTGAACATACTCTTAGACATCTTCTCGATGGCCCATCCGCAGATGTACTTGCCATCTTCCAGGATGAACTCAGCGTTCTGATACTCAGGGCGCCAAGCCTTGAATGCCTCGATATCCAATACATCGTTGCTTACGATGTTTACATCTACGTGGATAGGAGTTACGTCGTAATCCTTCTTCAGGTTCAGGCTTACGAATATAGGAGCCTTGTCGTGGTCATCGCTGTTGATGCGGTAAACGAAGTTAGAGCGACCCTGGATCATACCCTGGTTCACCAGCTTCTGGAATGGCTCTTCCTTGCAGCTTACGCCGAGGTCGAAGAGGAACTTGTTCCAGAAACGAGAGTAAATCAAGTGACCGGTAGCATGCTCGCAACCACCTACGTAGAGATCCACGTTCTGCCAGTACTCATCAGCCTTCTTGCCTACGAGTGCCTCATCGTTGTGAGGATCCATGTAGCGCAGGTAGTAAGCAGAAGAACCTGCGAAACCTGGCATGGTGTTGAGCTCCAGTGGGAATACGGTCTTGTTATCTACAAGGCTCTTGTCAACCACCTCTTTCTTCTCAGCATCCCAAGCCCACTTCTTGGCTCTGCCCAATGGAGGCTCGCCAGTCTCTGTTGGCTTGTAGGTCTCAATCTCTGGCAATTCGAGTGGCAGGCACTCCTCAGGAACCATCTGTGGCATTCCGTCCTTGTAATATACTGGGAATGGCTCACCCCAGTAGCGCTGACGGGAGAAGATGGCGTCGCGGAGACGATAGTTAACCTTAACTCGGCCGATACCCTTTTCGGTAACAAACTTCTTGGTAGCTGCGATAGCCTCCTTCACGGTGAGTCCGTTCAGAGAGAAACCATCCATGCTGCTCTTGCCTGCTACAGGTGAGTTGGTTACGATACCTTCCTTGGCATCGAAGCTCTCCTCTGAAACATCAGCACCCTCGATAAGAGGAATGATAGGCAGGTTGAAGTGCTTGGCAAATGCGTAGTCACGGCTATCGTGAGCTGGCACAGCCATGATGGCACCTGTACCATATCCTGCCAATACATATTCTGAAATCCATACTGGGATTGCCTCGCCGGTGAATGGGTTGATGGCATAGCTTCCTGAGAATACACCGGTTACGCTGTGGTTAGCCATACGGTCAAGCTCGGTACGCTTCTTCACGTAGTCGAGATACTTCTCCACCTCTTCCTTCTGCTCGGCAGTAGTTACCTGCTGAACATACTCGCTCTCTGGAGCCAGAACCATGAAGGTTACACCAAACATGGTATCGGCACGGGTGGTGAAGATAGTGAACTTCACGTCGCTGTCCTTTACAGAGAATACTACCTCTGTACCCTCAGAACGGCCAATCCAGTTCTTTTGGGTTTCCTTGATACTGTCGCTCCACTGGATGGTCTCCAAACCGTCGAGCAGACGCTGAGAGTAAGCAGATGTTCTCAAGCACCACTGCTGCATCTTCTTCTGGATGACAGGATAACCGCCACGCTCACTTACGCCGTTTACTACCTCGTCGTTGGCAAGCACAGTACCCAGACCTGGGCACCAGTTAACCATGGTTTCGCCGAGATAAGCGATGCGGTAGTTCATCAGGATCTGCTGCTTCTTCACGTCGTCGAAGCTGTTCCACTCCTCGGCTGTGAAGTCGATCTGCTCGTTCTGAGCCACGTTCAAGTCAGCAGAACCCTTCTCCTCGAAGCGCTTGATGAGCTTTTCGATAGGCTGAGCCTTCTGGCAGCTGTTGCAGAAGAATGAGTTGAACATCTTCTGGAAAGCCCACTGAGTCCAATGGTAATACTTAGGGTCGCAGGTACGCACCTCGCGGTCCCAATCGAAGCAGAAGCCAATCTTGTCGAGCTGCTCGCGGTAGCGGTTGATGTTGGCTACGGTAGTAACCTCTGGGTGCTGACCAGTCTGGATAGCATACTGCTCAGCAGGCAATCCGTAAGCATCGTAACCCATAGGGTTCAGTACGTTGAATCCGTTCAAACGCTTGTAGCGTGCATAGATATCGCTAGCGATATAACCAAGTGGGTGACCTACGTGCAGACCAGCTCCTGATGGATAAGGGAACATGTTGAGCACATAGAATTTCTTCTTGTTTTCATCTTCTGTCACCTTGTAGGTCTTGTTCTCGACCCATTTCTGGTGCCATTTCTTCTCGATTTCTCTGAAGTTGTATTCCATTGTCTTTATCTAATTATTTTGTTTCTTTTCTTAAATATAATAAGGTAAAACCCCATTCAAGGTGCAAAATTACATTTATTTTAGCACATTACAAAATAAAATGCAAGTTTTTTATGGATGAAACTATCTATATTATACTATTTAGCTGAGAAAAATCGGATAAAAAAGGTTGTTTTTTTATAGATGATTACTAAAAAGACTTTTAGAAGTATATCAGATAATTAACTGTAATTCAGATTCTTAAAATTATCTTGGAGAAAGATTATCTTTCTCCAAGATAATTCGAAAATGATGACGTAATGGATATTATTATGTCAACGTATAGTACATTTACTATGAGACCTGTACCACAAGCAGCAAGTAGAACTTTTCCAAATCCGCCGGGACGCCTAGCGGAGTACTTTAGCCAAATCGATGTTTTTTAACTCGATTTGGCTAAAGTATTCCTTATATCTTAGCCAAATCGGTGTTTTTTCGTCCGATTTGGCTAAAGTATCGCTTGCACTTGCCTGTATTTACTGGAAGCCGATAATTAGCTTTAGGAGATAATTATTATTAAAAAACTTGAAAACATTTGGCTGTCTCGTTTTTTATTGCGTAATTTGCGTTGCGTAAAAAGCGCAATGGCTGTAAGTGTAACGAAATAATGAGATAATAAGATAAAAGCAATAATATGGCAACATTGAACAATCCTTTTGTTGTATATGGTTATAAGGGCGCTGAGTATTTCTGCGACCGCCAGAAAGAAACCGAGAAGATGATTTCTACGCTTCACAACGAGCGTAACATCACGCTTGTCGCTCCTCGCCGTATGGGCAAGACGGGATTGATACATCATGTCTTCCATCAGATGGAGGAGCAATATGAAGGGGTGAAGTGTTTCTATCTCGACATCTTTGCCACCAAGAACCTGGAGCAGATGGTGCAACTGATGGCTTCTGAAATCATCGGAAAACTGGATTTGAAGCCGAGCGAGGGAAGGGAAAGCTTGAAGCGAATCTTCGAGTATTTGAAGCAATCGGGAAAGCGATGCTATATTGCTATTGATGAGTTTCAGCAGATATTAAGTTATCCTGAGGATGGGGTAGAGGCGATGATTCGTTCCTACATCCAGTTTTTGCCGAATGTGTATTTCGTATTTTCGGGCAGTCAGCAGCACATGATGCAGGAGATGTTCCTTTCGGCAAACCGTCCTTTCTTCCAGAGTTCCCTGGTGTTGTCTTTGCCTTGCATCGAAGAGCCGGTTTATCGAGAGTTTGCCAATCGCCTGTTGTCATCCCAGCATAGATTGATAAATGAATCAACCTTTTCTTATATCTATCAGCAGTCGGACAGTGTAACCTGGTATGTGCAGGCGATATTGCATGGCATTTACGAGCATGGATCTTACGGGATAACGAAGTCGTTGGTGGATGAGGTGATTCAGGAGTTGATAGAGGAGCAGGCGATGGCTTATCAGAACTATTGTGCCTGGCTTACGGAGAACCAGCAGATGCTGTTGCTGGCTATAGCTAGTGAGAGCCTGGTATCTTCGCCATTGAGCCAGCAGTTTATCAGCACCCACCATCTTCCTGCCACGAGCAGCGTGAAGACGGCATTAAAGGCATTGGTGGATAAGCAGCTGGTAAGCAAGACCCCCAAAGGCTATCTAGTAAGCGACCGTTTCTTTGCGAAGTGGCTGGTGAGAGGGGGAATCATATCATAGTCCTTTCATAATTCTAGTGGCATATAGATTACGAGATGTAAATAATATTCCAGAAAAGGACAATCGTGAAGAAACTCCCGGAAAATGGGGAAAGAAGAGATTGAATATTTTCCCTTAAGGATTTTTATTTTTTTCCTTAAGGGAAAATATATTTTTCCTTAAGGGAAATAAAATCTTCCCTTAAGAGATTATTTTCATTGCATTTGACTTGTAAAGTTATTTATAGTCGCTAATGCTAAGTGGAGAATAAGGGTGCAATTAGGCTTTGGTGTGGCTATAAAAAAGATATGCCCTCTTGCTTCGCAGCAAAAGGGCATACGCTTAGTTTTCATTATTTGAATAGTGTAAGTCAATAAATGAACCAAATTAAATAGTTATTCTTATCAACCTAATTTTTTAAACTAAATCTTATCAACCTAAATCTTTAAGACCTTATTTTATAGATCTAACCTAATACAATTCTAATAATATGATACTTATTCAACTATATGTAATTCCATATCTGATGACTAATAACTCAACTTTGTTGTCTCACCATTTGGGCTGATCACAATATTGTTCTTCACCTTCAAGTTATCTACCGAATCATAAACAAGAGGCTTGTCGTTCTGAGAACGCAGAGTGAATACATTGTTCTCGATGGTGATGTTGCGGTGAACAGCACCAGTCTTCTTGCGGTTTTCTGGATTAATCCAGATAGTAGAACTAGCGCAACGATTGAAAGTATTGTTGCGGATGATGAGATTGTGAACTGGACCCGATTCAAACCAGCTGCGAGCATCGTCTGCCACGAGAATAGCACTCATCTGCATTCCGTAGAAATAATTGTCCTCGATAACAGATGGCTGACGGGTGGTGATGAGAATACCACGAGTAGGAATACGGCTGAAGTGGCAACGTGCAATGTGTACACGAGGAGTCCAGGTGATGTTCTCCACTACACGTGTTCCATTCTTCAATAGATTCGCTGGTACTGGCTTAGTGAGCGTAATCTCTATCTCGCGAGGAGAAACCATCTTGGCACTCTTTACCTTGAAGGTACCCTCAGCAAGAAGTGTTTCAGGATTTACGATTTCAATGTCATCGCCGCTGTGGAATGACTGGAAACCATAGGTCTGATGATGCATATAGCGCAGGAGCAGCTTGTTGGCAGAGGTTGCACGAACAATCTGTAAATGAGTTCCATGCACATTGATAGGGTCATCATGAGCACCGGCAAACTTGGTATCGGTAATATCCACCAGTCCACGGCAGCCGGAAATCTGGATAAAGTCGGCAAATCCTGCATTGGTTCTGCCACTTCCCTCCTCTGGTGCAAACCAGCAGCGGTGGATAGAAATGTTTTCAGAAACCTGACCTACAACACCGAAGTTGCTGAGATAATAGATACGTACATTGTCCAGACGAACATTCTTTGACTCCCAGATAAGTCCGCAAGCCTCACGGCGGATAGCGTCGCGCATCTGGAAGACAGTACCTACAGGAACAGCAGGCTTCTTGTTGTATTTGATATAGAGCTTACCAGGTTCCATCTCGCGAGCCTCTACCACATTGTCAGTAGGACTCCAGTCACGCCAGGTAATATCCTTAATTGGATCATACCACTGCGCAATACCTCTGCTGAAAGCCCAGCCACGTCCGTACCATTCTACTTTACCGTCCTTGATGCGGTATTGTGAGGTAGGATGAGTTCGGCATATCATATAGTCCTTACCATCAGCCTCCACGGTCATTTCGGTCTGGGTAGGATGGGCATTGTCAATATTAAGATTGCGGAGTGTGATGTTCTGACAGTTGTCGATGACAAATGCCGACATCTCGCCGTCGAGCATCAGTGTAGAGCCATTACCGTCGATGGTTACATTTCGAAGGCCACGCAGCAGTAGGGCGATGTGCTTTGAAGGATCTGCACACTCAACCTCTGACGTAGTATTCGAAATATAATATTTGCGCACGGTAGATTCCTCACGGGTAATGTTCCATACACCGAGTTCCAGCTTCAAAGTTACTGGACTTCCCTTCATGGCAGCAGCCTTTTCCAATGCGCTGCGGATAGCATTGGCAGCATTTCCGTTCTGGCTGACGCTGATAACCTTCTCAGCAGCACTTACAGAAATGAACGACAACAGTAAAAGCGACAGAACAATCAGTCTTTCTTTGATAGTATTCTTCATTATAATGATATCTTTTCTATTATTCTTAATTTTAAGAAAGCCCGAAATCAGAGAAGATTCCGGGCTTTCCCCTTTTTCTGTCTAACTCCTGAAATAGGAGCTGGCAAGCTTATTTATTAAAACTAACAATTTTAATAGTCCAGATCTTTGTGTTGCCATTGGCAGCCTTTACGCTGAACTTGCGTTCCTTGGTCCAATCGTCTGGAGTACCCAAGTTAGCAGTTCCCTCAACAGGAGTAATACGAGCTGCTGTAGAAACAGTTACCTGCCCCCACAACTTGCTCTGAGTTACCTGATTGCGTACTTCTGTAGAGAAGTCGCCGCCAGCATCAGGAACGGAAACACTTACGCTGATAACGCCATTCTCAGAGTCAACAGCACTCTGGCAGTTCAAACGCTTTTCCTTTACCACAGGCTCGCCAGTGATAGGATCCTTGTCTGTACTTGCCCAACGGTGGTAGAGCTGTACGGCGCTGATTTCAGCCTCCTCGTAAGAAGGCAGATCCTCCCAACTACATGCTGTAATAAGAGGCATGCAAATCAACAGAAACACCCACTTGAGTGTTGAAAGAGATATCTTTTTCATTTCTATTCGATTTTTTGTTTGTTAATAATATTACTCCCATCCTGGGTTCTGGTCTGATTCTTTGATGGCAGAGTTTGCCTGAATCAATGACTTAGGAATAGGGAAGAGATAAGAGCGGGTATCGAATGTACGCTTGTCGTTAGAAAGCTGAACATTACCGATATAGAAAGCAGAGTGGTCTGGCTTGATCTCGATGAATGTTGCAGGTTCTGTAAGCTCATTGATTACGCTACCAGGAGCCTTACCATCATTAGCCTCCTGACCATACTTGCCCCAACGCAGGAGACTGAAGTACCAGTCACCCTCCCAGAAGAGTTCTACGCGGCGCTCAATCTTGTAGTCCTTCCATGCATCAGCAAGTGTAGTTGCCTCAGAAGCTGGAAGACCACCATGAGTCTGGCGAGTCAGGTTGAGAGTAGCTACTGCATCTGATACCTTGTTCATACGGAGCAGAGCCTCTGCCTTGTTGAGCAGGCAACGGCCATAGCGGAAGATAACCTTGTGGTAATCCGTATATACATTGTAGAACGGACGTGGATTCCAATCGGTATAGATAGACTTGCGCATAGCGTAGTTGGTCAGAGGCACGTGGTCGTTGGCATAACGGTTGGTTGCCCAGCGGCTGAAGTTACCACGAGTATAAGTGGTGATTTTCTCGCCTAGGAAAGTAGAACCGTCGTGAACGATAGAAGCGTCGAAACGTCTGTCACGGTGCTGATACATCAGGTCGCTGATGTTAGTACCAGCAGTCTTCACCTTGAATGCCTTGAAGTACTGACCACCGTTAAACTCAGCCTCGTCCTTGTGCTCGATGCTGGCAATAGCCTCGTCGCGGCTGATAGGTGTGGTGTTGTTGACGAACTGTGAAGCCTCATACCAGCGTACTGCCTTACCTGTCTTCTGGTCGATAACCAGATAAGCATCTACCAGGTTCTGGCTTGGAGTGTGGTCGAGCCAGCACTCAAAGATGTCTGCATTCTTGAACAACGGTCCGCAATTGTTCTTCTCAAGGTTTGAGTTGAGCAGGTTAGGGATGAGGTTGATCATATCTGTACCCTGCACGGTAGTATTGTCCTTGCTCCAGTAACGCGCCAGGATAATCTCTGGTGAAGAGTAGGCACCGCTCTGGTTGAAGATACCCTCGTAGTTGGCATCGAGCGATACACCGCTAATGGCATCAACTGCGTCTATAGCCTCCTGATAAAGGCTCTTGCCTGCCTGCAGAGATGCATTGTCGTTGGTATAGGCTGCAGCTGTAAGGCAAACCTCAGAGAGGAATGCATAGCCGGCATTTTTTGTCAGGCGACCTGCCTCTGCCTCTTCTGGCAAGTTAGGAATAGCCTCACGCAAATCGGTCAGTACGTGCTGGTAGCTCTCTACGATATCCTTGGTAAGAGGAAGATTGAACTCATCGTTGGTGTTGAGTACACGGTCCACCCAGATATAACGGCCAGCCTTGCGGGCGAGGTCGAAATAAATCATGGCGCGCATCATCTTTGCCTCTGCTGTAAAGCGTGACTTGTAAGCCTCGGGAATAGAAGATTCCTTCATCTTCTCAATGATGAGGTTACAGTTGCGGATAGAGGTAAAGCGGCTGTTCAAACCACAATCATAGGTGTTCTCGATAAGACCACGAGCCTCACCCGGACAGTCGGCACGGCAGTTCACCATATTGTTGGTGAATGTCTTGTCCCAGGTAGAGAACCAATCGTAAAGGCCGAACGCATTGCCATAGTTTCCGATAACGAATGCATCTACAGTACCCTGTGTCTCCCAAACTGTTGTCTCAGGATAGCCTTCTGTTGGCTTGGTGTCGAGGAAATCGCTGCAGCTCTGAAGGCCGAGGGCTCCCATCAACAGAATTGGCAATATATGTTTATGTTTCATAATGAATATGCTTTTTAATTATTGTTAGAATTTAGAAGCCGATGTTCACGCTGATAGTATATACTCTTGAAATCGGATATGTATAACCACTACCGGAACCTGACTCAGGATCGAATCCCCACTTCTTGGCAGGGCTGAAGGTAAGCAGGTTGTAGCCTGCGAGCGATACATTGCACTTGTTGAACCAACCCAGCTTGCTGAGCACGGTGCGCTTCAGGTCGTAGCTGATAGAGAGGTTCTTCAGGCGCAGGTAGTGTGCATCAACCAACCAGAAGTTAGAACTTACGAAGTTGTTGTTTCCGTTGAAACCTGCCGATGCATGCTGGCGTGGGTAGAGACTGTTGGTATTGTCAGGTGCCCAGATATCCTTCTGGAACTCGTAAATCACTGGCAAATATTGACTGTTACCACCCTGGAGAATGCCATCTACATAGAGGTTGTAGTTGGTAGCACCCTGCCACAACATGTTGAGCGACCATCCCTTGTATTCCAAATCCACTGTGAAACCGTAGTTAGAACGTGGGGTGCCACCTGAACCCTGGCGATACTGGTCATCACCGTCAATTTTACCGTCACCGTTGAAATCGTAATACTTCAAGTCACCAGCAAGAAGATTGGTTGAGCCATTACGCTTAGGACTGTTCATGATGTCCTCGTAATTCTTGTAGTAACCCAGATTCTTGTAGTAAACACCAGAGTAAGCACTTACCTGTGTGCTGCGTTTATATGGGTTCTTCAAAGAAGTCTCACTCTCGTTAGGGTTGATGTTCCAGCGGTCATCGTAGAAGGTGAAGTTGGCAGAAACACCATACTTCAAGTCACCGAAGTTATCCTTCCACTGGAGCACGAACTCAGCACCACGGCGGATGCTCTCTCCATCTGTCTTCACGAAAGGAAGGTTCTTGCCCAGAGGAGCTGTATAACCTACGTTTGAAGGTGAAGCAATGTAACCTGTTGTAACCTTGGCAAAGTAATCAACCGAACCAGACAGGCGACTGTTGAGTGTAGCGAAGTCGATACCGAAGTTGAAGTCCTTGGTGGTGTACCAGGTCATATCTGGACTGATAAGGCTACCCTCTGAGAAGCTAGAGTACCACTTGCCGCCTAGATAAGCACCACGGGTATTCATACCATAAGAAGATACATAAGCGAAACGTTCTACATTGCTGTCCTGACCGATTTCACCGTAAGAAGCACGGAACTTCAAGAGGTTGAGCACCTTGTCGATACCGAGGTTCTTGTAGAATGCCTCATCAGATACTGCCCATGCTGCTGAGCCAGAGAAGAAGGTACCCCAACGCTTGTTCTTTGGGAAGTAGTCACTACCGTCGTGACGCATATTCACCTCAAACATGTAGCGTGAATCATAGTCATACTTCAAACGGCCGATAAGAGCTGCACGGCGATAGCCTACACCCTCCCATGAGCCGTTGGTAGCTGTATCTACCGGACCCGAATTCATCTGGTCAACGTCGAAGAGGTAGGAGTTACGAGCCAAAGATGAGTTGTCGTAATCAGAACCACTGGCCTCAATACCGAAGGTTGCACCCACTGTATGCTTCTCAAAGAAGGTACGAGAGTAGTCAGCGAAGAACTGAGTATTGAAGTTGTTGCGGTTGTAAACGTTCTTGCTCAGGCTAGGCTTGTTGGCTGTAGCAGGATTGCCCTCCCAGTCGTATGTCTGTGCCGACTTTTCCCAGGCCTTGTTGCGGTCGTTCACGATACCGTAGCTAGCAAGTGCCTTCAGGGTAAGTCCCTTCACCCATGGCACCTCCCAAATCAGGTTGAGGTTACCGCGTACAGAACTGATTTGCTCCTTATAGTAACCGCCATCACTGCTGATGTCAACCAGAGGGTTATCGGTTGTACCGCTGTAAATCTGTCCGTACTGGTTGTAAGCAGGCTCCCAAGGGCGCTTGTTCTGAATGTGCGACCATACGTTGTAATATCCACGGCCAGAAGCAGTTGCAGGCTCCTTTGTATCCACGAGGTAAGCATCTACACCCGTCTGTACCTTCAAACCAATCTGCTTGAAGGTAGCCTCCATGTTGGTACGGAAGTTGTAGCGCTGCATGTTGTTAGAGTTGGTGCGATAGATAGACTCCTGGTTGTAGTAACCCAAACCGGTGTAGATCTTCATCACATCATTACCACCTGATACAGAGAGATTGTGGCGCATTTCAGGAGCGAAAGCACGCATACATACGTCCTGCCAATCTACATTAGGATGACCCTTAGGATCAGTACCGTTGCGGAAGAGTTCCAGTTCTTCCTGAGAGTACTGAGGGGCACGTCCGTCATATTCCAGACCGCGGTTCAGATAGGTAGCTGCTGTGTAAGAATCTACCTTATCCTGCAAGTCGGCTGGCTGAGAGAGTGTGTAGTTGAAGCTATAGTCAATATTCAACTTGCCTGTAGCTCCCTTCTTGGTTGTTACCATGATGATACCGTTGGCAGCTCGAGCACCGTAGATAGCGGTAGCGGATGCATCCTTGAGCACAGTAACCTGATCGATATCATCAGTATTCAAGTTCTGGAAGTCACGCTCTTCACAAATAATGTTGTCAATAACATAGAGAGGTGTGCCACCACCACGGATCTTGATAGAAGCCTTGGCATTGATACCACCACCCGACTGCTGCACGATAAGACCAGGAGCACGTCCTGCCAAACTCTGTGTAATATTAGGTACAGGAACCTTAGAAATGTCGTCTGCCTTTACAGAAGAGATGGCAGATGTGGTCTTTCTCTTAGAAGTAGTACCGTAACCTACTACCACCACTTCGTTAAGAGTTTTAGAGTCTTCATAGATTACAACATCTAAAGGTTGACCTTTGAACTTCACTTCCTGTGTTATATAACCAATGTAGGAAACAACAACAGTCTGTCCTTTTTCTACACCAGAAAGGGTAAATACACCATCTAGGTCAGTGACAGCTCCTGTCTTTTCAGAACCTTTCACCTTGACCGTTGCACCAATAATTGGTTCACCGGCAGCGTCCTTTACCACACCCTTGCAAACAGCGCCCTGCTGTGTTACCTGGGCTACACCAAATGTACTTGAGGAAGGAACAGTACTCGCATTGGCGCCACCTACTAAGATCGTAGATAGTAATAGGGTCATGCCAAACTGACTTTTTTTGCTCATAATTGTTTGGTTTTAATTGTTATATTATGTAGTTTTATAGAGATAATCAGATTCTTAATTATATAATAGTCTGACTATATATATTTCTATTAATGATTCTTATCGCTTAGGCTTATTTATTTTAATAACCGGTTGCAAAATTACGATAAATTTTAATAAGTTGTCTAAAAAAAAGTTAATAAATACAAATGGGGCGAAAAAACATATAAAACTTGCTTTTTCGTCTCTCTTATCCTTATTTATATATAGGAGAGGGGCGTGGACTTATGATACACCCTCATCTTCATCTTTTTCTCTCTCCATACCTTTTCCTTTGAAAGGGCAAAAGCTTGTATTCCATTAAAAAAGATATGAGGGTGTGTCATAAGTCTATGGCGCACCCTTTTCGTTTTTTCTCCTTTTTCCAGATACGGAACTGAAAAAATTGTTTTTATTTACAACAAAGCCCAAACTTTCACAAGCTCGGGCTTTGCCTTTCCGCAAAAGATTTGTATCTTTGCAGAAAACTTCTTTAAGTATGGCAAAGATACAAATAAAATCTGAAACTCGGCA
>OIXX01000039.1_pt1 | contig 100966 bp, 85 predicted proteins | sample 1588161 | NCBI WGS metagenome assembly OIXX01 (sample SAMN03283274) | human gut metagenome | biome: human-associated habitat; material: feces | host: Homo sapiens | place: Peru | collected 2012 | reverse complement strand
GATACGCCGGCTTTTTATGGGCTCACGTAACGAAATCAGATGTTCACCGGCGTGTTGCAAGAATTCGATTGCGTGACCATCCAGGTTCACCTTCTCGCAACCGGTCATCGCATATGCAAAAAGGGACTTCCCTTTACGGGAAGTCCCTTTCAGTAGCTATTGAAGCTCGCTAGCCTCAGGCCAGGGTGTTCGGGTCAACCGGAACGCCCGGGTTCATCGTGGAGGTGATGGTCGCCTTGGTCAGGTAACGGCCCTTCACGGTGGACGGCTTCAGACGCTTGACTTCGTCGGCCACAGCCTTGAAGTTCTCGTCCAGAGCGGACTCATCGAAGCTCATCTTACCGATGAGGAAGCTCAGGTTGCCGTTCTTGTCGACACGGAACTCGATCTTGCCGCCCTTGATGTCCTTGACAGCCTTGGTGACATCCATGGTCACGGTGCCGGTCTTGGGGTTCGGCATCAGGCCACGCGGACCGAGCACACGGCCCAGACGGCCGACCTTGCCCATCATGTCCGGAGTAGCAACCACGGCGTCGAAGTCGAGGAAGCCGCCCTGAACCTTTGCGATCAGGTCGTCATCACCGACGATGTCGGCGCCAGCCTCGGTGGCCTCGGTGGCCTTCGGGCCACGGGCGAACACGAGGACCTTGGCGGTCTTACCAGTGCCGTGAGGCAGGTTGACGGTACCGCGCACGAGCTGGTCGGCCTTACGCGGGTCAACGCTCAGACGGAACACGGCCTCGACGGTCTGGTCGAAGTTGTAGGCAGGCATGCTCTTGAGCAGAGCGATGGCCTCGTTGGCGGTGTAGAGGTTGTTGCGATCGACGCGCTCAGCGGCTTCGCGGTACTTCTTGGAACGCTTTACCATCTGTCCTTCTCCTTATCAGTCCGTAACCGTGATGCCCATCGAGCGAGCGGTGCCCTCGATGATCTTCATGCCGGCCTCGATATCGCGAGCAGACAGATCTTCCATCTTGGTCTCAGCGATTTCGCGAACCTGCGCCTTGGTGACAGAGCCGACCTTGTGGGTCAGCGGGTTCTCGGTACCCTTCTCAATGCCAGCAGCCTTCTTCAGCAGAGCTGCAGCCGGCGGGGTCTTGAGAACGAAGGTGAAGGAACGATCTTCGTAAACGGTGATCTCGACAGGGATGACCTGACCCATCTTGTCCTGCGTCTGGGCATTGTATGCCTTGCAGAAGTCCATGATGTTCACGCCATGCGAACCCAGAGCCGGGCCCAGCGGCGGGGCCGGGTTGGCCTTGCCAGCCTGGATCTGGAGCTTGATCAGCGCCGAGACTTTCTTCTTGGGAGCCATATTATGGTTCTTCTTTCTATAACGCGGTTCGAATGGTCGCCGTCCTCAGATCCGCTTGCCTGCTATCACGCTCGGTCTTGACTCGTTATTTATCCGTGCATGCTGTAGGCAATCGGCCTATGGTCGGTCTCCTCCCGCAACTTATATTGCTGTGCTGTGCTAGCGAGTCTCCTCTCCAGACACAAGCTTTCCTATTATGCAAATCCACCCGGACAACGCAAAAAGCCCGACCACGATGGTCGGGCTCTGCAAAGTTTGGGGTTAATCCAGCTTCTGAACCTGATGGAAGCCAAGCTCCACCGGCGTATCGCGGCCGAAGATGGACACGAGCACGGTGAGCTTCTGGGTGGTGGGCTCCACGTCGGAAACAACAGCAGCCATGGTGGCGAAAGGTCCATCGGTGACGGTGACCTGATCACCAACGGCGTAGGAGACTTCGACCTTGCGCTTCTTGGCGGCGGCAGGCTTGTCGCCAGCGGCCTTGAGTGCCTCGGAAGCGATCATCGGAGCCATCATTGCCACGACTTCCTTGCGGGAGAGCGGGGCTGGATCCTTGGTCGGGCCGACGAAGCCGGTCACGCCTTCGGTTTCGCGAACGATACGGCGAGCGTTCTCATCCGGCCACATACGAATCAGCACATAGCCAGGAACACGTACGCGGGTGATGATCTTCTTACCCTTTTCGGTGTGCTTCTCGACTTCTTCCATCGGCACCTCGACCTGGAAAATCTGATCTTCCATGCCGAAGGAGGCGACGCGGGACTCGATGTTGGTCTTCACGCGCTTCTCATAGCCGGAGTAAGTGTGCAGCACATACCACTTGCCATCAAGGGAACGCAGGGACTTGGAGAATTCGTCAACGGCCTGCTGACCGGCATCGGTTTCCTCGGCCTGCTCGGATTCGTTGACTTCTTCCTCGTCCTCATCCAGAGAAACGGTCTCGGTCTGAGTGGAAGCAACGGGAGCGGATTCAGTCGCGGCCGGAGCGGCGGACTCAACATCTGCATTGTCGACGGATGCGTCAGATTCTGCGGAAAGGTCAGCAACCGGTTCAGCCGGGGCAGCTGCCTCATCGGCAGCAGCTTCGGAAGCCTCGACAACAGGCTCCTCAGCCGGCACGGCGTCGAGATTCTCGAGATTCAGTTCATCACTCATGCGTTGTTATTCACCTTAGGTTGTGCGGATCAGCCGAACACCCACAGCACGAGCTTGCCCAGACCGAAGTCCATGCCCGTGACGAGGGCCATCAGCAGCAGCACGAAGATAAACACAGCCAGAGACCAGAAGAACAGTTCCTTGGCAGTAGGGGTTACGACCTTGCGAAGCTCGTCGATGATCTGCTTGATAAACAGACCGATACGCATGAAGACATTCGGCTTGACTACCTTTTCGCTGTTGTTCGTCTTAGCCATTCTGTACCTCGCGTCAGCTGCTTGATTATTGAAAACTTGGCAGGGAAGGCGGGACTCGAACCCACAACCTACGGTTTTGGAGACCGTTGCGCTACCAATTGCGCCACTTCCCTAGGTGAAAATCCACCTCGGCGTGCATTCCGTAGAGAACGCTTCGCCACGGCGAAACCGCCAAGTTGTTATAGTAACGGCTCCGGTGGATTATCGCAAATCGCGTGTCGCGCGCGTGGCATGTGCGTGGCACACGACTCTTCTCAGTTAGCCCATTCCTTGAATCGACGCATGCCTTCGGCTAGGTCTTCGTCGGCCAGTGCGTAGGAGAAACGCAGGTAACCGGGAGCACCGAAGGCCTCACCAGGGACGGCGGCCACGTGGGCCTCATCCAACAGTGCGGCGGCAAAATCAGCGGACGTATCGGACACAGTGCCGTTGGGCCCCAGCGGCTTGCCAAGCAAAGCGGTGATGTCCGCAAAAGCATAGAACGCGCCGGTCGGAGTCGGGCAGTTGACGCCCTCGATATCGTTCAAGGCGGTCACAATCGCACGGCGGCGCGCGTCAAAGGCCTTACGCATCTCGTGCACCTCATCCAGCGGACCGGCCACAGCAGCCAAAGCAGCACGCTGGGAGATGTTGGCCACATTGGAGGTCATATGCCCCTGCAGCTTGGTGGCGGCCTTGGCCACCTCAAGCGGAGCGACCATCCAGCCGACACGCCAGCCCGGCATCGCATAGGTCTTGGCCACGCCGTTCAGCACCAGCAACTGCCCGCGGCATTCCGGCACGGCGGCACCGATGTAGGTGGTGTGCGCATCGTCATAGTTCAGGTGCTCGTAGATCTCGTCGGAGATAACCCAAATGTGGTGATCGACGGCCCAACGACCGATCGCTTCCACGGTTTCCGGCTTCCAGACGGCTCCGGTCGGGTTGTTCGGGGAGTTGACGATGATTGCCTTCGTATGCTCGGTACGGGCCGCTTCCAGAGCCTCAAGCGAGGGCTCGAAGTTCACGTCGGCACCGGCGAATACTTCGACCGGCACGCCACCCGCCAATTTGACGGCTTCAGGATAGCTGGTCCAGTACGGAGCGGGGATGATGACCTCATCGCCATCGTTGAGCAAGATCTGGAAGGATTCATACACGGCCTGCTTGCCACCGTTGGTCACCACAACCTGGTCGGCGGACACCTCGTAGCCGGAATCGCGCAGCACCTTAGCCGCAATCGCTTCGCGCAGCTCGGGCAGGCCCGGCGTAGGCGTGTACTTGTAATTCTTTGGGTCAAGGCAGGCATCTGCCGCAGCCTTGACCACGTTTGCGGGGGTCGGGAAATTCGGTTCACCTGCGCCGAAGCCGATAACGTCAAGTCCGGCGGCCTTCATGGCCTTGGCCTTGGAATCGACGGCGAGCGTAGCGCTCGGTGCCACAGTGTTGATACGGTCGGAAAGAGTCTGCCATTGCGCCATAGTCATGGCTTCCATGCTAAACCTACAGCACGAAAAATCGCCAGAGCCGCACTATGGTGATGGGATCTGTCGTGTGACAGATCCCATCAGTCACACAAGTACAAGATTGTCGCGATGAACCAGTGGGTGGGCGTACTGGGGGCCGAGGAAACGCTTGAGTTGGGCGGTGTTACGCCCGAGCATCTGCGGAATTTCTTCGGAATCGAAGCCGGCGAGGCCTCGGGCCAGGTGTTCGCCGCTTTCGGCATCGATCCAGACCGGATCGCCGGCGGAAAAATCGCCATGCACTTCGAGCGCGCCGGCCGCCAGCAGCGAGGCACGCCCGCCGCGAATAGCCTGGCCGGCACCCGCATCGACCACAATAGTGCCACGCGGGTCGGCGGCGAAGCCAATCCACAGACGGCGTGATGAGCCGCGGGCCTTAACCGGTGCGAACACGGTGCCCACCGGGTCGCCCATCATCGCCGGGCCCGCGTTCGAGGCGCAGGTGAGTACCGTGGGGATGCCCGAGACGGCCGCCACGCGCGCGGCCTCGAGTTTGGTGACCATGCCGCCGGTGCCGACCTTGGAGCCGGAGCCGGAGACTTGGATGTCGCCAAGTGCATCGATAACGTTCGGCACATATTCCACACGGCGGGAGCCGGGCTGCGAGGGCGGTGCAGTGTACAGCGCGTCCACGTCGGTCAGTAGCACCAAGGCTTCGGCCCGCACCAGATTGGCTACCAAGGCGGAGAGTCGATCGTTATCGCCGAATCGAATCTCGTTGGACGCCAGCGAATCGTTTTCGTTGATAATGGGGACCACACCAAGGTCCAGCAATCGGTCCAGCGTGCGCTCCACATTGCGGTATTGGGTGGCACGAATCGTGTCTTCAGCGGTAATCAGAATCTGGCCTACGCGAATACCGAAACGGCCAAAAGCAGTCTCGTAGCGAGCCATGAGCAAACCTTGGCCGACCGCTGCGGTGGCCTGCTGAGTAGCCACGTCGGCCGGGCGTTCGTCAAAGCCCAGCGGGCCGAAGCCGGCCGCAATAGCACCAGAGGAAACCAGTACTACACGCCCGCCCATCAGTCGTATTTGGGCAAGGGCGGCGGCCAGAGCGTCGAGCTTGCCCGGATCGAGGTGACCGCTCGGCTGCGTCAGCGAACTGGAACCGACTTTAACGACGATGGTTCCAGCGGATGCGATGGCCCGCCGCACCTCGGCCTGACTCGGAGTACTCATTTATTCCTCGGTTTCACCATCTTCGCTGGACTCACCGTGGCCGAAGAGGCTGTTCTCATCATGGCGATCGTCGTCAACGGTCGGGTCGGCCCAGTGGCCGGCCTTGCGTTCGGCCATCATCGCGTCGCGCACGGCGGCACGGGCGTCCATCATCTCGTGGTATTGGGCACGACGTTCGGCGTTGGAGCGGCGGTGCGTGCGCGGGTCCTGCTCTTCGAGACGCAGATCCTTGCCTCGGGCACCGAGGTTGGAGCCGTCGAGCATTTCAGCACCGGCGGAGATGGTCGGATCCCAATCGAATTCGACCATACGGGCACCACGACCGATGCGCACCTCGTCACCAGGGTGGGCACCCTTGCGGCGCAGCTCATCTTCCACGCCCAGCTTGGCCAAGCGGTCGGCCAGGTAGCCCACGGCCTCGTCGTTGTCGAAGTTGGTCTGCATGACCCAGCGCTCCGGCTTGACGCCACGCACCTCGAAGAACACTTCGCCATTGCCGAGTTCGCGGCGCTCGACCGTGAACTCAAGCGCACTGCCGCCCTCGTCAGCGCGACGCGGACGGCGGCCCTTGGTCTCCAATGGCTTGATAACCACGCGCGTCTCCTCTTCGGCCTGCTCGCGGTTGGCCACTTCCTCACGCATCTCATGCACCAGCGCAGACAACGCGAAGTTGAGCTCCTTCAGCCCCTCATGAGAGGCGGTGGAGATCTCAAAGACCTTCAGCCCGAGTTTCTCGAACTCCGGACGCACGAACTCGGCCAATTCCTTGGCCTCGGGCACATCGATCTTGTTCAGAATCACGATGCGCGGGCGTTCGGGAATCGGGATGGCGCCCAATGGCAGTTCGAGCTTGTCGGCGTAGAGTGCCAACTCGTTTTCCAGCGCGTGGTAGTCGGACATCGGGTCGCGGTCCGGTTCAAGCGTGGCGCAATCAATCACGTGGGCGATGATTTCGGTACGTTCGATATGGCGCAGGAACTCCAGTCCCAGGCCCTTGCCTTCAGAGGCGCCAGGAATCAGGCCCGGCACGTCGGCGATGGTGTATCGAGAGTCGCCGGCGATGACGACGCCGAGATTCGGCACCAGCGTGGTGAATGGGTAGTCGGCGATCTTCGGCTTGGCGGAACTCATCGCCGCAATCAGGGACGACTTTCCGGCCGAGGGGAAACCGACCAGCGCCACGTCGGCGATGGACTTCAGTTCCAGAATCACGTCGCGTTCCTCGCCGAGTTCGCCGAGCAGGGCGAAGCCGGGGGCGCGGCGGGTCTTGTTGGCCAGGGCGATGTTGCCGAGGCCGCCGGCACCGCCCTGGGCGACGACGCAGCGGTCGCCCTCGTGGCGCAAGTCGGCGAGCTGTGCGCCGGGATGCTTGGATTTGCCCTGTTCGCCGCGCGCCTCAAAGACGACGGTGCCGCAGGGCACGGGCAGAATCAGATCCTCGCCCTTGGAGCCGTCCTTATTATCGCCCAGGCCCATGGTGCCGCTGCCGGCGACACGATGCGGCATGAAACGATAGTCGAGCAAGCTGGTGGCGTTACGGTCGGCCACGAACACCACGGAACCGCCGTCGCCGCCATTGCCGCCGTTCGGACCGGCCAACGGCTTGTATTTCTCACGACGGATGCCGGCCGAACCGTTGCCCCCATCGCCGCCCTTGACATGGACGGTTACTCGATCCACAAAATCACTCATATTGATTACCTTACAAAAAAGCCGCGTCCTTACGGGCGCGGCTTGAAAAAGCTTGACGCTATATCGCTCAGGCGATGACGTCGACAACCTTGCGGTCGCGACGCACACCGAACTTCACGGAGCCATCGGTGAGGGCGAACAGCGTGTGATCCTTGCCCATGCCGACGTTGTGGCCCGGGTGGAAGTTGGTGCCACGCTGGCGAACGATGATGTTGCCGGCCACGACGGCTTCGCCGCCGAACTTCTTCACGCCGAGGTATTGCGGGTTAGAATCGCGACCGTTGCGAGAGCTGGACGCACCCTTCTTATGTGCCATGATTCATGGTCCTTTCTATAACTCAGGCAATCGCCGTGATCTTGACGATAGTCAGCTTCTGGCGATGACCCTTACGGCGAGCAACACCAGTCTTGTTCTTGTACTTCTGGATGTCAATCTTCGGGCCCTTGGCTTCATCGTTCACAACCTCAGCCTTGACGGACACCTTGGCCAGATCGGCGGCGGCGAGGGTGACCTTGTCACCATCGACAACGAGGGAGACCGGGAATTCCACGGTATCGCCCTTCTTGGCGTCGAGACGGTTCACGAGGATGACGTCGCCAACCTCGACCTTTTCCTGATGGCCACCGGCCTTCACAATCGCGTACATTATCGTTCCTTTTATGTTTTGGAAAGCTACCTTGCCTAACACGCACCGAGCCTGCGGTCAGACACCGAGTTTCAAATCTACACCACCATGCGGACTAAATCAAATGATTTTTGCCCGCGTGTCAAGCACGACACACCTGTTACTCTTCCGCCGTATTGTTGGCGGCGACGGCAGCGGCGGCAATCTGAGCCAGTTTGGCTTTGACGTCGGCGCTGGAACCAGCCGGTTCGGGAGCGGGAGCGGTGCCGCGACCGTGCTTGTTGGTTTTGACGAACGGGTCGCCACCGCGAAGCGCGTAGGGATCGTCGTAGTCGGCCGAAACGGTCGGCTGATCATGCAGGATGAAACCACGGCCCTTGCAGGTCGGGCATTCCTCGGAGAACGCCTCGACCAGACCCTGGCCGATGCGCTTGCGGGTCATCTGCACCAAACCGAGCGAGGTGACTTCGGCCACCTGATGCTTGGTGCGGTCGCGTGCCAGGCATTCGACCAAGCGGCGCAGCACCAGATCGCGGTTGGCGGGCATGACCATATCCACATAGTCGATCATCACCATGCCGCCGATATCGCGCAGGCGCAGCTGGCGGGCGATCTCTTCAGACGCCTCCAAGTTGCAGCGCGTCACCGTTTCTTCCAAGGACTTGCCCTTGCCGATAAAGCGGCCGGTGTTCACGTCGATGGTGGTCATGGCCTCGGTGCGATCGATGACAATCGAGCCGCCGGACGGCAGGTAGACCTGACGTTCCATGCCCTTACGCAGCTGGGAGTCGATGGACCATTTGTCGAACACGTCCTTGCCTTCGTGCTCGGCCGGGTCCCACTTCTCCAGCTTGTCCTTCAGGTCGGGGGCCATGGTGTCAAGGTATTCCTCGATACGGTCGTAGACCTTGTCACCTTCCACGATGAGCTTGCTGAAGTCGTCGTTGAAGATGTCGCGCACCACGCGGATGGCCACGTCGGGCTCGCCCTGCAGGAGCTTTGGGCGCTTGCCGTGCCAGAATTCCTCGCGCTTGGCGTTGATGCGCTCCCACTGGCGGACCAGGGATTCAAGATCCTTGACGATGGCGTCTTCGGATGCGCCCTCAGCTGCGGTGCGGATGATTACGCCCATGTCTTTCGGGGCGATCTTGGAGACGATGCTCTTCAGACGGCTGCGTTCGCGCTCCGAAAGCTTGCGGCTCACGCCGGTCATGCCACCGGAGGGCACGAGCACCAGGAAGCGGCCGGCAAGCGTGACCTGAGAGGTCAGGCGGGCACCCTTGTGGCCGATCGGGTCCTTAGTGACCTGCACGAGCACCGGGTCGCCGGACTTGAACGCCAGCTCGATGCGGCGCGGCTGACCTTCGAGACGAGCGGCATCCCAGTTGACCTCGCCGGCGTAGAGCACGCCGTTGCGGGCCTGGCCGATATCCACGAATGCGGCCTCCATGCTGGGCAGCACGTTCTGCACACGGCCAAGATAGATGTTGCCGACGGTCTGTACTTCCTGAATGTCGGAGACGTAATGCTCGACCAGAACATTGTCTTCCACCACGGAAATCTGGGTGTGGTGTTCCTTCTCGCGCACCACCATCAGGCGGTCCACGTTCTCGCGGCGTGCGAGGAAGTCCTGTTCCATAAGCTGGCTCTGGCGGCTGCGCTCACGGCGGTTGTCACGGCGGCGCTGCTTCTTGGCCTCGAGACGAGTGGAGCCTTCCACATCGGTGATTTCGTCGATGTACTGCTGCTTGCGGGAGCGGCGGACCAGCGGCTGTTCGCTGTTCTGACTCTGGTCGTCGGCACCCTCGCCGTTCTTGCCGCCACGGCGGCGACGGCGACGGCGAGTGACGGTCTGCTCCTCATCGTCCTCATCGCGATCACGGTCATGATCATCGCGATCGTCACGACGGCGGGAACGCGTATCCTCGGCATCGTTCTCGGCGGTATCGTGCTCGCCGTTGGCACCGGTTTCGCCGCGTGAGCCACGACGGCGGCGACGGCGCGAACGGGTGCGGGTGGCGTCGGATTCCTCGTCGCCCTCCTCCTCGGCAATCGGCGAGTAGGCGATATCGTCCAGCTCGAGGTCTTCCTCAATCTGCTCGACTTCGGCGGCTGCACGGCGCTCCTGGGCGTTCAGGCGGCGGGAGCGACGGGAACGGCGAGAGTCGGAAGCGTCATCGGAATCGAAATCATCATGGTCCGCGTTGGCGCTGGCATCACCGGCGGCGTTACGGGAAGCGTCACGAGACGCATCGCGGTCGGCGGCATCGCGGCCGCGGTCGTCACGATCGGCATGGCGGCGGCTGCGCGGCTGCGCATCGTCATCATCGTGACTGTGCGAGCGGCGGGAGCGACGAGACGGACGCTCGTCGGCGTCAACATCGTCATCACGAGTGCCAGCGGTATCGTGCGCATCCACGGCGGCAGGCAGTACCGGTTCCTGGAAGAGCAGGGACGTCATCGGCTTGCCGCGGCGCACGGTCTCGTGGCCAGAGGGCAGGGATTCGACCGCGTCGAACAGGCGCTCGTCCGGGGTATCCTCGTGCGTATCCGCAACTGCACGGCGAGAGCGGCGGCGAACCGGACGGTCCTCGTCATCATCATCCATATCCATAGGCGCACGGCGGGAGCGGGAGCGAACCGGGCGATCCTCGTAGTCATCATCGTCGGACTGGCGGGAGCGAGAGCGGCGGCGAACCGGACGGTCCTCGTCGTAATCGTCATCGTCCACAACCGAACGGCGGCGGGAACGCGGAGCGTCATCGCCATCGAAATCATCGGCACTGACCGTGCGGCGCGAACGACGAGGACGATCATCCTCGCTATCCGAGTCGGCCACTGCGGAAGCGGCGCGACGCGTACGGCGGCGGGTTGGACGTTCGGCGGAATCCTTGGAATCGCTGGATTCATCGGAATCGCCGGAATCGGCTGACTTGGAATCGGCCGCAGTGCCGGCATCGGGAAGCGCGGGGGCTTCGAACAGCGGGGTGCGTTCCTGCACTTGCAGTTCCAGAGAAGCGCCGGCAGCACCGGTGCCGCGAACCACGCGACGGCCGCCGCGACGACGGCGAACAGGTTCGGCGGGCTGGGAGGCGGCGGCAGGCGCAACGTTCACGGCTGCAGCCGAATCGGCATTGGATACGGTTGAATTATCGGTTCCGTCGTTGACGAAACCTTCACGGTTGTCAGTGGGCACAATGCTCCTCGCGGCGCGCTGCATCACGACGCCTATTTCCAGGCCTATACGCTTGACTCACACCACGCTCTCACCGTGGCCGCGCGAAAACGCGCCGCGTAAAGGCAACTTCGTCTCAAGTCTGTCCTGCGGGTGGCGGACACCGGCGCTTGCGTTGTCTCATTCTCGAGAGCCGCAAGGGGATCGACGCCATCTCACACGCTGATGGTTATGCAGAACCACCATCCTTTAGTATGCCACATATTTTGTGCGGGCGTGGCCCGGCGAGGCTGACGTTCTATCGGCTCCCCTCAGGGGAGGCTGAGCCGTCAAAGCAAACAGTCCATGCCGAACCGTTAAGCGGATGCCCCAGTGGGTCATCCGTAGGTGAGGGGAGCGGCCATGCCGCAACGGAAATCCGCAGGATTTTGGTTTGTAGGCGAAGGCGAGCCGATAGGCGAGCGAGAAAACTCAGACCAGCCAGTCGGTAAGAATTGCGGTCATGGCGGTCAGATCGGATTCGGGCACCTGCTCGTCGTGCTTGTGAGCCAGCAGCGGATCGCCGGCACCGAGGTTGACGGCCGGGATACCGAGCTGAGAGAAGCGTGCCACGTCGGTCCAGCCGAGCTTGGCCAGTGGGTCGCGGCCAGTGCGCTCCTTAACCAGTCGGACCAGATCCTGGGCGAGCGGGGCGTTCAGACCCGGGCGCGCGGAAGGGCTTTCGTCCCTCATCTCGATGTCATAGCCCACGAACACGCCTCCGGTGGCCACATGCTCGCCATTGCCGAGTTCCGCGCCGGCGTCCGCGCCCATCATCAGGGCTTTGGCCTCGGCCAGCGACTTGTCCGGGGCGAAGCGGTAGTTGACGTGCACGCGGCATTCATCCGGAATGACGTTCGTGCCTTTGCCGCCGGAGATCAGCGTGGCGTTGAGGCCCTCGCGATAGTCGAGCCCGTCCACGTTCACGGTGGCCGGCTCGTAGGCGTTGAGTCGGTTCAGAATGTCGGCCGCCTTGTGGATGGCGTTCTCCCCCATCCACGCGCGGGCGGAGTGCGCGGCCACGCCGTGGGTCACGACGTCGAAGCGAATCGTGCCGTTGCAGCCGCCCTCGATGCCGCTGTTGGTGGGCTCGCCGATGATGGCGAAATCGCCGGTGATCCAATCGGGATGGGCCTCGACGACTTTGCGTAGGCCATTCTTTTCGGCGACGACTTCCTCATGGTCGTAGAAGACGTAGGTGAGGTCGACTTTCGGGGTGGTTTCCGGCGTGCGGCCGTCGAGCGTGGCGGCAAGGTAGAGCATCACTGCGTCGGAGGCCTTCATATCGGTGGCACCGCGGCCCCACAGCACGCGGTCTTCGGGATGAGCGTGGGCGATTTCTTCGCGAATCAGCGAATCGCCGGGCTCCAGCCACTTTGGTGGGAAATTGTCGATGACCGGCACAGTATCGAGGTGCCCGGCCAAGATCACACGGCTCGGCTTGCCGAAGTCGGTGCTGGCCACCACTGTGTCACCGTGACGGCGGACGGTCAGGTGTTCCTGCCCGCCCAGGAAGGCCTCAGCCTCGTCGGTGAGGGGGCCCTCGTGGTCGGACACGGAGAAGTTCTCCATGATCTGGGTGAGCAGGCTGTTCAGCTGCTCGGCAGTGGATGCGGTGCGGTTCAATTCAAGCGTCATGTGACCAGCGTACCGCGTGGGCGGCGGGCCCAGCACACCCACTACATGAGATTTTGCGGCCGAATACATTTTTATGTGCCACACTGGGGTGGCGAAAGGGAGGATTATGTCAGGTCTAATCAGCGCCATGCAAGGCTTCTGCGTTATCGGCATCGTGATTGCGGTGGGATATGTCGCCGCACGAATGCGAATCGGCGGGCCGTCCGCTCAGATGGTGCTCAACCGTTTCTCCTTCTTCGTATCGAGCCCGTGCCTGATGTTCGCGATTCTCTCCAAGGAGCCGATCTTCGACATCTTCCACCCCTCGATTATCGTGGCGTTCTTCTCCGCCGTGCTGGTGGGCGTGGTGTTCTTGGTGCTCAACCGCATGTTCTTCCACCTGAACGCCCCGGACGCCACCATCGGCGCCCTGAATTCGATGTACCTTAATTCCAATAACATCGGCCTGCCAATCGCCACCTATATTCTGGGTAATCCGGCTCTTGTGGCACCGATTCTGGTCATGCAGCAGGCCATCTTCACACCGGTGGGCCTGACCGTGCTGGACGTGACTACCAAGGGCAAGGTCTCCATCAAGGAAATCGCCAAGCAGCCACTGCATCAGCCGCTGCTTATCGGCTCGCTGCTAGGCATCGTGGTCTCTGCGATTTCCGCGAAAATCGGCTGGTTCCCGGTGCCGAAATTCATTTTCGACCCAATCGACATGATCGGCGATTCGGCTGTGCCGATGATCCTGATGGCGTTCGGCATGTCCCTGCACGGCACCAAGCCGCTGCAGCAGAAGGGCGATCGACCGGCCATCTTCACGGTCGCGGTCCTCAAGAACATCATCATGCCGATCATCGCGTTCCTGCTCGCCTACTTCGTGATGGGCTTCCGCGGCTCCGAGCTGTACGCCTGCGTGGTGCTCGCCGCTCTGCCCACCGGCCAGAACGTGTACAACTACGCGGCCCGCTACAACGTGGGCCTCACCTTCGCGCGCGACGGCATTCTGATGAGCACCATGACCAGCCCGGTGTTTATCGCGATCATCGCGGCGCTGCTGAGCTGAGCCGGCAACTGTAATCACCGTAAAAAAACTTCCGCGAAATCCACCGTAGGATTCCGCGGAAGCCTGAGATATACACTACTTGAGAATCGCCTTAATCGCCTCATACTGCTGAGCAGTGAGTTGCACCGCTGGCTCACGGATCAGGGTGGAAATGTTCAGTCCCTTGGCCTTGACCGCACCCTTGATGGCGGAGATGAACAGGTCGGTCTGATCGTACAGCGCCATCAGGTGGCTGATGCGTTCGGCGGCCTCAATTGCGGTGCCATAGTCGCCGGTCTCATATGCACGGTGCAGCGTAACGAAGGTCTCCGGCTCCACATTGGTCATGCCGCAGATCACGCCATCACCGCCGGAGACGCGGTTGACGAGATAGTACTCGTCGAAACCGGAGAACACCGCAAACCGTGGATTCACGGCCTTGACCGCGCGAATCACCTTGCGGGTGTGGCTGATTGTGTCGACCGTGTCCTTGATGCCGACGATGTTCGGGTGCGCGGCGGCAAGCTCGGCCACGAGCTCCGGGGTCAAGTCGCTGCCGGTGCGCGGTGGGAAATTATAGAGGATCACCGGAAGATTCGTCGCTTCAGCGACCGCGCCGAAGTACGCCTTCGCGCCTCCCGCAGTAGGGCCGAAGTAATACGGCGAAACGACCACGAGCGCATCCACTCCACTTGCTTCGACTGCCCGCGCGAAGTCGATCACATTGTTCAAGTTGGTATCGCCCACGCCCGCGAACACCTTGATGCGCCCGGCGACATGCTTGGCCACGAAGTCGACCGCCTGCTTCTTGACGTCCAGAGGGAAGGCATAGAACTCGCCGATGCTGCCAAACACCAGCACGCCGTTGATACCGGCCTCGATCAGATGATCGAGATGCTGCCCCCAACGTTCATAGTCGATGTCACCGTCATCCTTGGTGATGGTGATGGATGGGCAGATGATGCCTGAGAATTCGGCGCTGCTCGTCATGATTGTTCCTTTCGTTACGGAATAGGGGTGCCGCACAAGCGGCACCGGGTTTGCGGCCTCTCCCCCAGTCGTCCTGCGGACGATAGCCCCCTCATCAGAGGGGGCTTGGGTTTAGTCGATGTTGTAAGCGCGGCGGGCGTTGTTTTCGAAGAAGTCCTCGTCCTCGCCGAACGTGTCCAGCATGAGTTGGAAGTGCGTGGCAAAGGTCGAGTTGAGTTCCACGACCGGCCAGTTGGAGCTGTACAGCACCTTCTTCGGGCCGAATGTGTCCCGCACGTATTTCACGATGTCCGGGTCCACCGGGTTGTCGCCGGAAACCTTGATATACGAATTCGGCAGTTCGGCCAACGCTGCGAGTGCGGCGCACGATTCCTCATCAAGCCCGGGCACGTTGCCGAGATGATCGATGATGACCGTCACTTCGGGAACCTGCGAGAACGCCTTGGCCATGTCGCCCAGTTCCGGGCCACGGTTGCACAGCTCGAATGGCAATCCCTTGGCGGCCATCGCGCGTAGACCGGCGATGAATTCGGGTTCGAGCGCACGGCCCCGCGGCTCGGAATCCACATGCAGCGGTTCCCTGATGCCATCGGCGTTGATCGGGACACGCATCCAAGGGCTTACCCGCCCCTGCAGCATGCGCTTCAGGATCAGAGGACTTGCATTCTCGTACAGCAGCCGGTCCTCAAGCTCGTGATCGGCCGCGTCGACCTCCACATATACGCCGCCGAGGAAATTCACGCCAAATTTGGCGTACTGTGCGGCTAGGTCTTCAATCGTGTACTTGTGTTGCAGCGAGGGCAATCCTGCCAGCCATGGCAGATCCTGCGCATCCGGATCCCAGATATGGAAGTGGGAATCGATTACGTTGAGTGTCATATCAGGCCTCCTTCAGACCGATCTTGGAACCCCAGAATGCGTACCATGCCACGAACAGGAAGCCCGGGACCATCACCAGGATGGCGATCTCGATGCCTGCCGCATCCTGAATCACACCGAGCAGCAGCGGAATCAACGCGGCGCCCACAATGCTCATCACCAAAGCCGAGGAACCGGTCTTCGCCGCGGAACCCTTGATACCTTTCAGCGTCAGGGAGAATATGGTCGGGTATCCGATGGAAATGAACAGATACGCCACCATGAACGCGATGACGGAGACCTTGCCCAGGCCAAGGAATACCACGAACATCAGCACGGCTGAAATGGTCATGTATACGCCAAGAATCTTCGCGGGATCGAATTTGGCCATCAATGGGGTGGTGACGAAGCGTCCGATGGTGAACAGCAGGGAAAGCACGGAAAGCATCATCGCCGCGGTGCCGGCTGTGATGCCCGCGCCCCAGTGCTTGAGCGCGTAGGCGGAGAAGACCGCCATGCCGGCCACTTGCAGGCCGATGAAAATGAACTCGGCAAGCACGCCCAATGCGAAGTGCGGGCGCTTGAGCAGGCCGAAGAAGGAGCTGTTCTTGGAGGAGGCGCCGCCCGCGGCCTCCTCTTCGTCTCCCGGAGGCGTGGGCAGCTTGAACAGCGCGAACACGGCGAGCACCACGACCAGCACAACGCCGATCACAATGTATATCGTGCGGGTATCATTCAGGAACTGCGTCTTAGCGGCGTCGAAGCCGGACTCGCCTGATGCGACGGTGGTGCCGAGAATCTGGCCAAGAATCAGCGGGCCAACGATGTTGCCGACGCCGTTGAAACTCTGCGCCATGTTGATACGGAACGATTCGCCCTTTTCATCACCCAGCTTGGTGATATACGGATTGCAGTTGGTCTCCAGCGATGCCGCGCCGAGCGCGATAACGAACATGGCGAACAGGAACAGGCCGTAGCTGGCCATGTTGGTGGCAGGGATCACCATGAACGCGCCCAGAGCGAACAGGAACAGACCGGAGATGACGCCGCCCTTATAACCGAAACGCTTGGCGATCAAGCCGGCTGGAATGGCCATGACGAAGTATGCGCCGTAATAGGCCACCTGCAGTAATGACGCTTCGGCGCTGCTGAGTTCTATGTAGTTTGCGAACGGCGAGTTCAACGCGTTCACGAGGTTCATGGTCAGGCCCCAGATAAAGAACAGTGAGGTCACCAGTACAATGGCGATGGTCGCCTTGGAACCGGTTGTGTTTTTGGATGTCATCATTGACTCCTTAGTGATACGAGTTTCCCCGATATTGCCTAGCGAGGAGTGGACCACCCTGGGCCATGTTGGTAAACGGATGACCCAGGGCGCGGGTGATACGGGCGGCATACGCGGATACGGCGTACGGATGGAGCAATGATCAAAGCTCCGGAATTGCCGCGCGAATATTCGGGAAAGGGCTGCTTGTCAGCTCAGCGCACGGTCAAGGTGGACATAGCCGCCATCGACGTACACCCACTGACCGGTGGTGTGGCTGGAGCGGTCGGAGAGCAGGAATGCCGCTTCATTACCGATCTCTTCGGTGGTGGTCATACGATGTTCCAGCGGAATCTTGTCGGTGATCACCGACAGGCGCGCCTGCTGGGCCGCTTCATCGCCAAAGGTCTTGATCCAATCGGCATAGAGCGGGGTCCAGCACTCGGAGACGACTATGGCGTTGACACGCACGCTATCGTGCACCAATGCGGCGGCCCATTCACGGGTCAGGCCCAGGATCGCGCCCTTGGCGGCCGCATAGGCGCTGGTCTTGCCTTGGCCGGTAAGCGCGGTCTTGGACGAGATGTTCACGATGGATCCGCGGCTTTCCTTGAGATACGGCACGGCCGCGTGGACCAGCTCGTAATAGTGAGTCAGGTTGCCGTGAAGCGATTCCTCGAACTCACGCCAAGTAGTGGTCTCGAGATCCTTGTTGTCGTTCTTTCCGGCGTTATTCACAATGCCATCGATATGGCCGTACTTCTTGTATGTTGCTTCGACGACGCCGGCGATCTTGTCGGTGTCGTTGAGGTCAAGCAAGTGCACATCATAGGTGGTGGTGTACTGCTCGATATCCTTCTTGAACTCGTCGAGAGCGCTGTCGGGTCGATTAATCACCACCGGGATGGCCCCCTCCTGGGCCAGTTGCAGCGTGATGCCTTTGCCGATGCCTTTGAAACCGCCGGTGATGATGATGACTTTGCCTTCGAGATGCAGATCCATGGGAACTCCTTCGTCCATCCTTATTCTGCGTTTCATGGGTGTTCCATGTCACGCCCGGCCGGGGCTTCGGCACCCCAGCCGGAGTGGTTGTGTGTTGTTGTGTTAAGTTGTGTTGTTCAGTTATGAATTTCCAGTTGCGGTCAGCCGCGATACAGGTACTTCTCGGCCGTCTCCAGCGTCATTTCGGTACCGTTGCCCGGAGCGGTCGGAGCGACGTAGTTGCCGTCCTTGATCTCGGTCGGGTGGACGAAATGTTCATGCTGATTATCGACGTATTCGATCATGCGGCCGTCCATCGTGCCGGACACGGCCACGTAATCGAACATCGCGAAGTGGCATACGGCCTCGCACAGGCCCACGCCGCCGGCGTGCGGGCAGACGGGCTTGTTGAACTTCTTCGCGAGCAGGTATTCGAGCACGATCTCCTGCGGACCGGCCACGCGGGTGGCGTCGATCTGCATGATGCCGAAGGCGTTCGCCTGCAGGTACTGCTTGTACAGGATGCGGCTCTGCATCTGCTCGCCGGTGGCCACCTTGATGGGGTTGATGGCGCGGGCAATCGTGGCGTGGCCGATCACGTCGTCGGGGCTGGTCGGCTCCTCCACCCAAGCCAGATCGAAGTCGTGGAACTTGTTGATCCAGTCGATGGCGGTGGGAACATCCCACACCTGGTTGGCGTCCACGGCAAGACGCACGTCGGGGCCGATGGCTTCGCGGGCCTTGGCCAGGCGACGCAGATCGTCGTCGATGTTCTGGCCGACCTTGAGCTTGATCTGCTTGAATCCCTTGACCTGCGTCTCCTCCTTGGCGAGCGCGACCATCTTCTCGTCGGAGTAGCCGAGCCAACCGGGAGCGGTTGAATAGCCGGGGTAACCGACCTCCAGCAGATGCTTGATACGCTCGGCCTTGCCCTTCTGACCCTCTTTGAGAATCGCAACGGCTTCCTCAGGGCGCAGGGCGTCGGTCATGTAGCGGAAATCGAGCGTGGAGACCAGCTCCTCCGGCTCCATCTCGCCCAGCAGCAGCCACAACGGCTTGCCCGCACGCTTGGCCTTGATATCCCACAACGCGGAGAGCACCGCGCCGATGGCCATATGCTCCACGCCCTTTTCAGGGCCAAGCCAACGCAGCTGGGAATCATGCACGAACAGGTCCCATGCAATGCGCATGTTGTCGAGCAGTTCCTCGGTGTTGCGCCCAATCAGCACCTGCGACATCGATTCGATGGCCTTGCAAACCACGTCGTTGCCACGGCCGATGGTGAACACGAATCCCACACCCGTGATGCCGTCGTCGGCGCTGGTGGAAATCTCCACGTACGCAGAGGAATAATCCGGATCGGGGTTCATTGCATCCGAGCCGGAAAGCGTCGTTGAAGTGGGGAATCGGAAGTCATACGTCTTGACTTTGGTGATGGTACTCATGTGTTCGGGCTCCTTCGCCTGGTGTGAACCAACGGCTATATCGTACGTCCGAATAAAGAAATTTGCAAGCCTATTTGCGAAAATTTTTATTCAAGGCCGGACAAAGGGCAAGAAAACACGGAATTGTTACGGCACAATGCGTCATAATGGTGGGAACAACGACGAAATCGTCTCAGTAATTGAACGGCGAATATCCAAGAGGGAAGCACCGATGGTTAACGATACATCCACCCACAAGCTCAAGGTCGGCGAGCTCGCAAAAATCGCCGGCGTATCCGCATCCACTGTTTCCAAAGTCATCAATGGCAGGTCAGGCATTTCCGACGAGACGCGGAGACAAGTCGAGCAAATCCTCAAAGATCACGGTTACTCAAGGCCTCTGGTCAACACCAAACTCTCCCCCACCATAGAGCTCGTCGTCGAATACATTGAGCACAACGGCACGATGGAACTCATCAAATACGCCTCATACTGGGCGCAGCAGGCGGGCCTCGCCATCACGGTCACCCAGACCAACCATGGCGATGCCACGGAAGACTGTTTCCGCGGCATCATCGATAGAAATCCCCAAGGTGTGATTATGCAGCAGATGGGCGGTCTGACCACTCAAGCGAAGTCTTTGTTGAAATCGCGCAGTATTCCCGTGGTCATCATCGACCCAATCGATACCGTCGATTCGGATGTGATGAGCGTGTCCATCGATAACTGGACCGCAGGATACCAGGCCGGCAAACACCTGCTGTCGCTCGGCCATCGACGCATCGCCGTTATCCGGGGGCCGGCGAACCTACAGACCAGCATCGCGCGCTATAGCGGATTCACCGCCGCTCTGCAACAGGCCGGGGTGGATCTGCCGGAGTCCTATATCGAACAGGGCGACTACTTCCCCGCCGAAACAAGCTATGAAGCAGCCTGCCGGCTGCTGGAACTCACCGACCGACCCACCGCGATTTTTTGCTGCAACGACTTATCTGCAGTAAGCACGTATCGTGCCGCACGAGAGCATAAGATCGCGTTGCCAAAGCAATTGTCCGTCATGGGGTTCGACGACATTTTCCCCGCCGGCCAACTCATGCCCTCCCTGACCAGCGTGCATCAGCCGTTCAGCGAAATAGCCCAACGCGCCGTGCAGATGATCATCGACAGCCGCAAGGGCAATCAGGGTGATATGCACGTCATCCTCCCCATCAGTGTCGTCACCCGGGAAAGTACCGTACCGCCTCAGTCATCGGCCCGATAATCGGCCAGATTCAAGCTGGCGGCCACCCGATTGGACGCGAACGCACCCACCGAAACCAGCGCATAGCACAGCGCAAGCCCGCCGAAGAAGCTGGCCAGCGTGGCCGGTTCGGTCATCGAAGCGGCGAACAGAGGGGCCATAAGCAGCATGGAACAGCCGCCGGCCACGATCACCACGATGTTGAGCGGGGTGAGTACCTCGATGAATCGCGCACGGTTCAAGGTCTTGACATCAGTGCCTTCCAGCACCAGCATGCGGTATTCGCCGGCTTGATCGTAGACGCTGCCAGCCTGCATCACACCGGAGCTGACCGCGGCAAGCACAGCGGCGAACCCTAGCGTCAGGATGCCGCCGGTGCCGATGTCGCGAATGAACACGGTGGACGGGTCGTTGGCGTCACCGACCACGGCGGCCGAGCCAAAGAATCCGCAGATCGAGGTGATGCCGGCGATGAACACGGCCAGTGCAATGCCGGACACATTGCGCCAGGCGCGCTTCGGATTGTCGAGAATACGGCGCATGGCAATCATCGTGGCCGCATCCTTGGGGCGCTTGGCCTTGGCCTTGGCGCGAGCGGTGACCACCCAGGAGCCCACGAGGTTCACCAGCGCGAAGCACAGCAGCATGAAACCGATGATCACGCCGTACATCACTACTTCACCGGCCTGAGCCAGCACCATCGGATTCTTGAACAGAAGAACGGCAATCACCATGATGACGGCGAACACCACCACACGCCAGCCGGACGGCAGCGTAGTCACAACGCGTGAAGTGACGCCGAGTGGCGTGATGGCCACGCGCCGAAGCGTGACCAGCGAAGAGATCAGCGCCAACACGGTCACGCCAACAAGCGTAATGATCAAGGCAATCGGCCCCACCCACAGTTGCTCGAACGTAAACGTCTGATTCTGGAAATGCAGCAACATGATTAGGGGGATCAACACGCAGTACCCCGCGATGCCAATCAGCGCCCCCACCAAGGCCTGCCCAGCCGCATCAAGCGCCGTAAGGCGAATAACTTGCCCCGTGGTCGCGCCTGCCAAGCGCAGGGATGCGAGCCGAGCGTCACGACGGGACGCAGCCAATCGCGCGGCGGAACCGGCAAGCGCCACGAACGGCACAATCAGCAGCAGGCAGGCAAAGAACGCCAGCACGACGTATGCCGTGGCGTATTGATCCAGGCTGTGGGGATTGGCGATACGCTGCTTCCAGATTTCCGCTGTTCCGGGTTTGCAAGCGTCGAGATTGATTGCGCATCCAATGGTGTGGTCGGCGGAGGCGCGCCACATGAACCCATGCACGCCGCCCAAAACGGTGAGAAAGATAGTGGTGGCTGCGGCAAAAGCAATGATGGCCAACACCGAAGTATGACCCGCACTGCCACGCGAGCCGGGGCGATGGAACAATCGCCACAATGCGAAAGCGCTCATCGTACGCCTCCCAGCTGGCCGTCCTGCATGGTCACGGTGCGCGAGCAGAACGAAGCAACGTTGGGGTCGTGGGTGACGACGACCACGGCGGAACCGTTGTCCCGCGCGGCGGCCATGAGAATGCCCATGACCTCGCGGCCGGTGGCTTGGTCAAGTGCGCCGGTCGGCTCGTCGGCGAAGACCACGGCAGGTTTGACGGCAAGGGCGCGGGCGATGGCGATGCGCTGCATCTGGCCGCCGCTCATCTCCCCCGGTCGGTGCATGGCGAGTGCGCGCAAACCCATACGTTCCAGCCACAGAATCGCCGTGTCCGTGGCGGTGCGGTAGGGCACGCCGTCGAGCATCATTGGCAGGGCGATGTTTTCGACGGCCGGAAGTTCGGGCAGCAGTTGGCCGGATTGGAAGACGAAGCCGAAGGCGTTGCGACGCAGTTTGGTGCGCTCGGCGTCGCTCATATGGCTCAGGTCAGTGCCACGGAAGACGACCGTGCCGGCAGTCGGCTTGATAATGCCGGCCAACGCGTGAAGCAAAGTGGATTTGCCGGAGCCGGACGGGCCCATCACGGCTACTGTCTCACCCTCCCGGAGCGTGAAGTTCACGTGGTTCAGGGCGAGCGTGTGCATGGTCGGCATGGCGAAGCCGGGCTGGGCTGGCTGGGATGGCTGGCCGGCCTGAATGGCACCCGGTCCGGCCGCAGCGGGATTCACCGACGCATAACCGGCTCCCGTGCCGGCTGGCATCACACCGGTGACGCCGTGCCCGGCTTGCGCGCGGGCCATGCTGGCGGTGTAGTCCATGACCAGGTCGTGGGCCTCGATGACCAGGGCCCACTGCTGGGTGTGCGATGCCGGCTGCTGGAACTGTTGGGGTTGCTGAGAGTGCTGAGGCTGAGCCGCCGGTCCCGGCGCCGGCTGAGGCTGCTGCAATTGCGATGCTGCTGTGTTCATACTCCCGAGCGTACGGAGCGAACGCCCAGCCGACCATCGGGCTGCGGTATGAACCTTTCTGGATCACCGGCCCGCTCCTCATCCGCAAGGATTAGAGATACGCAGTCGACGCGACAATCCATATATCAGATGTTCATTGCTCGAGAAGACGAGGAACAGTGGAAGACCGGTTCGGAAGCTGGAACCACAACAGACCAAGCAAAGGAGCCCACATGGCCATCGCAATCGACATCCCGCACACACCAATCGTGTCCGTACAAAAGTCGTACAACAGGAGTATGACTACAGAGAATAACAAGAACAGTCGTTTTGAAATGAGACTCACCTAAGAGCAACGTTCCAGAATCGACCAAGCGGCCGAGTCCAAAGGCATGACTTCGTTGCAATGGGCATTATCGAATCTGCTCGCCGCCGCAGATCGGGACATCCATGAAGCTCATATCATTCGGCTCAACAGTAAAGCGTGGAATGATTTCACCGCAGCATTAAACGAACCTATGGGCCTACGTCTGAATGAATTGTTGGAGCGTGATCCCATATGGACGTGACCAACTTCACTGAGCCTCGGCACCTGACTGCGAGCGAGGATATTTCTGGTTTCGACTGCGGCCTGCCATTGGTCAATGATTGGCTGGTTTCCACACACTAAGTGCATACAGCATTGAGCATTCGGAAGCTCCCGGTTGGCTGAACCCCATTCCCGTAATTTTGCTAGGCATGATGGGCGTGGATATCAGATTTCAAACCATGCACGTCGACAGTCAGTTACTCCGAGATGCGGTACTTCATTCTCTGAACGATATGATTTTCGGCATATCCCTGAATCATCTAGAATGTTTACTCCGCTCAATGTCCACAATCACCAATGATTAATGGCTGGAGACCGCTATTTGACGCCGACCATTGTCTGAATCGCATTCAGACACAACACTCCTCATTGCGCGCAGACCAGCGAGTTCCGCCGAGTCGGCGATGTGTCTCTTCGGCGGTTGATTTAGGATTTTCCGCATGCGACAGCTGACCACACCGCTAAAAATGCCATTTTCGCACTGACTTGGGGCGGAGGTCGTGGCGAAACGCACGAGGGAACGTGTGTCATCCGATATGGTCATGCCCGCCAGACATTGAAGCGTCCTGTCTATGCGCGGTTGATGTCCCGGTGGCGGGGTCAATCGATCGACATACGAACCGGGACAGATTCGGCTGTCCCGGTTCGGGATTTCGGCCTCTTTTGGCGAACCGGGACAGGCCCTTCCATGAACACCCGATATATGCAAATCCAAAACCCCGGAATTCCGCCATTCCCCGACGGCGACCATCGCACGATAGGGCGTCAGATGAATGAGATTCTGTCCCGGTTGTCCCAAAAAGAGGCAAAATGACGAACCGGGACAGCGAAATCTGTCCCGGTTGTCCCAAAAGAGACGAAATGACGAACCGGGACAGCAGAATCCGTCCCGGTCCACACGCGGTTCACACGGCATTACCCAAGTGAACTCATCGGCAAAACATTGGCCCAGCCAACACCACTACCGATGTCCAGCACAGGCCAGCTCGTCCAGGCGGGCGGCGAAGCGGGGCCAGTCGGTCTTCATAGCGGTGAGGAGCTTGCGGTTGGGCACGTCGTCAATCGGGACCCAGCAGATTTCCATGCTTTCGTCGTCGTTTGCCTTGGGCTCGACGGTGTGGCCGGGCTTTTCAAAGGCAAACACGGTGGTGTAGGCCCACGGGCCATGGTCCTCGCGGTAGGAGCCGACCACCTCGATGTCTTCGGGGGTGATGTTGGCTTCCTCGTAGCTTTCGCGCAGCGCGCCTTCGATGGACGATTCGCCGTCCGCAGTGGCACCGCCGGGGATACCCCACGTGCCACCTTCGGCGCTCCACGCGGCACGGTGCTGCATGACCACGTGAGTCACCTTGCCGCTCGCCGGGTCGCGGCGAGCCAGCAGAATGCCGGACGCACCGTTGATGCCCCAATGCTTGCGGCCGCAGGCGCAGTCCACCCAGCCATCGCCGGGCTGATGCACGTTTTCGACCGGCGGCAGAATGCCAGCGTGCTGGTTGCCCGAGGCCTTGCTTTCCGGCTCCAGTTCGCCACGGCCGACATTCCACAGGTCGGTCCACGTGATGCCCAGTTCGCCGGCCAGATGCCGGGCCAGCGGCAGGCTGAGGCCGATGATACCGTGCGGATCGCCCTCGATGCTGTCGATGAACGCGCCGCCGAAGCCTTCCAGCGTGAACGATCCGGCGACTTCCAGCGGCTCGCCGGTGACGATGTACCGTTCGATGTCGTCATCGGTGAATTCGCCGAAATGGACTTTGGCATGGCTTGCGCCGCGCACGGTACGTCCGGTCGCGAAATCGATCAGGCAGTGGCCGGTCCAGAGTTCACCGGTCGCGCCGCTCATGCGCTTCAGTCGTTCGCGGGCCACGGCTTCGCTGTGCGGCTTGCCGTAGCATTCGCCGTCCAGGAGGAACATCGAATCACAGCCGAGAATCAGCGGGCCGACCGTCGCCTCGGTCAGTCCCGGCTGTCCGGCAATAGCGGTGGCGATGGGTTCGGTGATGGTCGGCATGTCGATGCCGGAGAAGTCGCGCGTGGTGGCGACTTCCGCCTTGGAATAGTCGATGGGCTGGCCAGCGGCGGCTTTGCGCAGGTCTTCGACGACGGCTTCGCGTTCCGAATCCTTGATTTCCTTGGCCTTGAGCGGGTAGGCAATCACGCGATCGCCGGTTGCGGCGGCGGCAGTATCGGCCACATCGCGATACGCACGGTGAACGGCCTCGGCCTTGGCTGCGGCAAGAATCATCACACGCTGCTTGATGCTCAAATCGTCGACGGTGACACCTTCCTCACGGGCGGTCGCTTCCAGCGCAGCAGGCTCATCCACGTGCGAGACGCGAATTGTGGGGCAGATACCCGCCGAATACAGCACGTCACGGCGAGGCTTGGACTTGGAAGCAAGAATTAGCGGAATGGACATGACTTAAGTCCTTATGCTCCCGCTGGCGGGAGCTGTCGAACGAAGTGAGACTGAGGGTGGTCTCTGCCGGTATGGCGGACCACTCTCAGACCGCCTGCGGCGGCCAGCTCCCGCCAGCGGGAGCCTTCTCCTCGACTTAGCGACGCTCGATTTCGACGCCGGCGGTGTTGATGGGCAGGTGAAGCACACGCCAGTGGCCGGAAGCAAGCTGCTCCGATGCGATCTGGTCGATGGCTTCGCGGGCGTTGCCGTAGTGCAGCACGAGCACGCAGGGGCCGGCACCGGAGACGGCGGCGGCATAGCCCTTGGAGCGGAAGAGCGCAATGAGCTCGGTGGACGGCGGCATCAGGGTACCGCGATACGGCTGGTGCAACTTGTCCTGCGTGGCGGTGAACAGTAGCGCGTTGGACTGGGCCTGAGCGGCCGCAAGCTCGTCAGCGAACGGCGATTCACGGGTTCCGCCAGCGCAAGCGCACGTATCGGCATCCTGAGCCGGGGCAGCGGCGACGCCGGACTTGCCCTGCTGGGCGGCCTGGGCCAGCACCATGGGATTCATCGCAGCGGGCAGCAGACCCACGCGAGACACGTTGTAGACGGCGTCCTTGTATGGCAGTTCCCTAGGCAGCGCCTGACGGGCCTTCTCAGTGGACAGCTCATAGTCGGGCACGAACACGGCGGCGGTGATGGACGGGTCCACCGGGTAGTTGACGGCGTGGAATCCGCCGTGCAGCGGTTCACCACCAGGAACGGCGACCGAGCCGACGCCTTCCGCGGTTTCGAAGTCCCAAGAGACGGTCAGGCCACCGAACACAGCCGGGGCCACATTGTCCGGGTGGCCTTCGATCTGGGCGGCCATATCGAAGATGGCCGGACGGTTGAGGTCACCGGTCTGGGCGAAGGCCGCGGCGGCGGCGATGCCGGCCACGATGGCCTCGGCGGAAGAGCCCATGCCACGAGCCTGAGGGATGTTGTTGGTCGCTTCCAGCGTGAAGCCGAGTCGGCCGAGGCCGAACGTGGCACAGGCACGGCGGAAGGTGGAGACCACGAGGTGGGTTTCGTCGCGTGGGAGGGTGTCGGCACCCTCGCCGTGGATGATCACGTGGGCAATGCCGTCGTTCGGGTCGTCATTGAGCGTGAAAGTGAGCTCGTCATGGTAGTCGAGCGCCAGACCCACGGTATCGAAGCCGGAGCCGAGGTTGGCGGACGTGGCGGGCACGCGCACGTGAACGCTATTGCAGATTGGGTTCATGGTTGTTCCTTAAAAAGGAGCTCCCCTTGTCAGGGGAGCTTGGGTATTCAGCTTTCACCGTTCGACCGCCTCATCAGAGGGAGCCTAGACGGTGTCAGTCCAGCACGCGCAGGATGGACGGGTCACCGGTGACGAAGTCGAGCGCCTGCACGGCCTTGACGGTGTTGCGCAGGGTTTCCTCGTCGGTCAGGTGGGTCACGATGCGCAACTGCTGAATCTCGCCGTCGTAGCCGGGGTCGGTCATGGTGGGCTTCAGATCCTGGTTCACACCGTTGATGGAGACACCGTTCTTGGCGAACTCGGCGGCGATGGCGGCCAGCACGCCCGGCTTGTCGTGGATCAGGAAGCGCACGGCGAATGCAGCCTTGGAGGCGGTAATCGGAGCCTTCGGCAGATTCTTGTACAGCGGGATGGACGGGCCGGTGCAGCCAGCAGCAATGTGGCGGGCTTCGGTCACCACGTCGCCCACGACGGCGGAGGCGGTCGGAGCGCCGCCGGCGCCACGGCCGTAGAACATGAGGTCGTCGGCGGCCTCGGCCTTGACGAACACGGCGTTGAAGGAGCCGTGCACGGAGGCCAGCGGGTGGTTCTCGTCGATCAGGGCCGGGTAGACGCGGGCGGAGACGCCGGCCTCGCCGTTCTCGACCACGGCGAGCAGCTTGATGACCTTGTGCTCGGCGGTGGCGGCGGCGATGTCGTCGGCGGTGATCTTGGTGATGCCTTCGACGGACACGTCGTCGATGGTCACGGAGGTGTGGAAGCCGAGGGTGGCCATGATGGCGGCCTTGTTGGCAGCATCGTAGCCTTCGATGTCGCCGGTCGGGTCGGCTTCGGCGTAGCCCTTGGCCTGGGCGTCCTTGAGCACGTCGTCGAACTGGAGACCCTTGGTGGTCATCTCGTCGAGAATGTAGTTGGTGGTGCCGTTGACGATGCCGAGCATGCTGGTCACCTTGTCGCCGACCAGGGACTCGCGCAGCGGGCGCAGGAACGGAATCGCACCACCTACAGCGGCCTCGAAGTAGATGTCGACGCCCTTGGCCTCGGCGGCGGAGTAGATCTCCGGGCCGTACTTGGCCAGCAGCGCCTTGTTGGCGGTGACCACGGAAGCACCGGATTCGATGGCGGCAAGCACGAACTTGCGGGCCACGGTGGTGCCGCCGATGAGCTCGATGACGATGTCCGAGTTGGTGGCCACGCTCAAAGTATCGGTGGTGACGATGGACTGGTCGATCCACGGGAACTTCTCGGTTTCCTTCGGGTCGAGGCAGGCGACGCCGGTCAGTTCGATCGGGCGGCCGATACGAGCGGACAGTTCGTCCTTCTGCTCGACAATCAGGCGGGCGGTCTGGGAGCCGACGGTGCCGGCACCAAGCAGGCCTACGCGAATCGGGGTTTCGCTGTTGTGAGCCAATTCAGGGTCCTTCCAAAAAGTTTTCTATATCCCACGCCTATTTTACGGATTATTTCCGACAGCAGACCGAAAGTACTCATCAAGCTGACGGCCCTTTTCGTATTATGACGGTTTTGGCCGCACATTACAGACTGTCAGGCGCTCACCTCTGCACGCTGATTACTCGCTGACGTCGAGGTTGAGTAGGTCGTCTACGGTCTGGCGGCGGAGCATGACGTGCGCGCCGGACTCGCTGACAGCAACCACCGCCGGAATCAGCGCCTGGTTGTAGTTGCTGGCCATAGTACGGCCATATGCGCCGGTAACCGGCACGGCGAGAATGTCACCGCGCTTCAAATCGGCGGGCAACTGCACCTCGTGAACCACAATGTCGCCGGATTCGCAGTGCATGCCGCACACGCGGGCAAGCATCGTTTCAGCGGAACCGGTGCGATTCGCCAGACGCGCGGTGTAGTCGGCACCGTAGAGTGCCGGGCGAATGTTGTCGGACATGCCGCCATCCACGGACACGTACACGCGCTCGGTAATCGGGTTGCCGGCACTGTCTTTGGCATCGGACAAGTGCACGTGCTTGATGGCGCCCACGCGGTACAGGGTTACGCCGGCGGGCGCCACGATGTAGCGGCCGGGCTCGAAGCTGATGGCTGGCGCGGGCATGCCGAGCGCACGGTTGGTGCTGTTGACCGCATCCGCCAAGCGAGTGAGTTCCACGTCAATGTCCATTGAATCTTCGCCATCGGTGTAGGCCACGGAGTAGCCGCCGCCGAGGTCGATTTCGGGCAGGATGTAGGCGTCGGTGGCCCACAGGGTCTTGCGCAGCAGCATCATGCGCTTGGCCGCGTGAATGAAGGCGTCCGCATCGTGGATGTTGGAGCCGATGTGCGAGTGGGCTCCGACCAGTTCGAGTACGTCCTGGTCGGCGAGGATGGTCTTGAGCACGGCGATGGATGGACCGTCCGCAATGGCTTCCATCGCGGCGGCCAGCGCCTTGTCTGTGTCGGAGACTTCCTCGTGGCTCAGGTCGTACGGGTACTTGACGTCGTAGTGCAGCTCGCGCTCTGATTTCTCGGTCTTTTTCGCGCCATTTTCCAGGGAATGCGTCGCAGAGATACGCGCGTTGGTAGCGGCAGGCGTCACGTCTTTGAGGTCGTTCAGCACATCGAGCACGGCGGCGTCGGCCCCGGCGGCCAGCAGCGGCACGCCGAACTTCTGGTCCTCGTGAGCAGTGGAGATGTACTCGTGGCCGCCGGCGTGGACACCGACGGTGACGCGCAGCATCACACGGGCGCGTTTGCCGAGCTTGCGGGCGATGGCGGCGACGCGCTCCGGCTCGTCGGGCTCGTCGATCACGATTTTGGCGAAGCCCTGTTCGATGGCCAGCGCGATTTCCTCATCGGACTTGTTGTTGCCGTGCAGTACCAGACGACGTCCGGGAACGCCAGCGGCGAGGGCGATTTTCATCTCGCCCATCGTGCAGGTGTCCACGAACATGCCGGCCTCGGTGACCAATCGCACGATTTCTTTGGACAGGAACGCCTTGCCGGCAAAGCTCACGTGCGTAGTGGATGTGTTGAATGCTTCGGCGGCAGCGCGCACGAAGTGCCTGGCACGTGCGACTACTTCATCAGTGTCGATGAGATAGAGCGGCGAGCCGAACTCGTCAAGCAGCGATTCGGCGGTACGACCGTGGAATGTAATGGCACCGTCGGCATTCACAGCCGTAGCGGCCGGCCAAATTGGAGAAATGGGCATAATCACATCTTTTCGGGGGCGGTGACGCCGAGGAGGTCGAGGCCGTTGGCGATGACCTGCTGGACGGCGTCATTGAGCTTCAGGCGGGCGGCGGCACGGGCCGGCTCCGGATTCTTGGCGATCTCCAAGGCCTTGCGAGCCTCATCGTCGCCACGGGTTTCCGGATCGGTCAGGGCCATCGGCACCACGCGCTCTACGTTGTACCACTTGTGATAGGTGGCGGCCAGCTCTTCGAGATAACGGGCCACCTTGTGCGGCTGGCGGTCGTCGGCCGCAGTGGCGAGCACGCTCGGGAACTGGGCGAGGGCGGCAAGTGCCTCGCCGTCGGCCTCGGTGTCGAGCAGGGCCAGGTCGGCACCCTCGTAGCTGATGCCGGCGGCGGCTGCGTTGCGGTCCACGTTCTTGGAGCGGGCGTGCGCGTACTGCACGTAGTACACCGGGTTGTCGTTGGTGTGCGAGGCGAGCAGGGCCAGGTCGATGTCGAAGTTCTGGTTGTAGTCGGAGCGGGCCAGCGAGTAGCGGGCGGCATCCACGCCGACCACGGAGACCAGATCGTCGATGGTCACGACGTTGCCGGCGCGCTTGGACATGCGCACGGGCTTGCCGTCCTTCATCACGTTGACCAGCTGGCCGATGAGAATCTGCATGTTCTTGCCGGGCTCGTCGCCGAAGGCCGCGCACATGGCCATCATGCGGCCGATGTAGCCGTGGTGGTCGGCGCCAAGCATGTAGATGGCCACGTCAGCCGGGTTTTCGGCGCGATGGCGCTTGTCCCAGTAGTAGGCGATGTCGGCGGCGAAGTAGGCGAACTCACCATTGGACTTGATGATCACACGGTCCTTGTCGTCGCCGTGCTTGGTGGATTCAAACCAAGTGGCGCCGTCCTTGTCGAAGATGTCGCCGCGGGACTTGAGCTCTTCGATGGCGGCGTCGACCTTGCCGTCGGCGTACAGGCTGTTCTCATGGAACCAGACGTCGAAGTTCACGCGGAAGTCCTTCATGGACTTCTGAATCTCATCGAACATCATCGGCACAGCGCGCTTGCGGAATTCCTCGCGCACTTCGGTGTCGGCCTCGCCGAGCGGTTCACCGTCGTCGTTGAGGCCTTGATCTTGGTGGGCCAGTGCGGTCAGGTCCACGCCGTCGGACTCGGCTTCGGCCTGAACACGGGCGGCGATCTCGTTGATGTAGGCACCCTTGTAGCCGTCGCACGGGGTTTCGGTCTGGTAACCGGCCTCGCCGAGGTTGTTGGCCTCAGCCCAAGCGGCGACCAGCGACTTGGCGAAGCGGTTGATCTGCTCGCCGTGGTCGTTGAAATAATATTCGCGCACCACCTTGGCACCGTTGGCCTCGAGCACGCGGGCCATGGCGTCGCCGACGGCAGCCCAACGAGTGCCGCCGATGTGAATCGGACCGGTGGGGTTGGCGGAGACGAACTCGAGATTCAGGGTCTGGCCGCCCAGATGGGCGTTGCGGCCGTATTCGTTGACCTTGTTGAGATGCTTGTCGGTGTCGGTCATGGCACCGGCGGCGAGTACGGTGTCCACCACGGCGGCGGCCGAGGCGGAGTCGAGCGTGATGTTGATGAAGCCGGGGCCTGCCACCTCGACCTTGGCGATGCCGTCGGCTTCGGCGAGCGCGGCGGCGAACGGCTCGGCCAGATCGCGCGGCTTCATGCCGGCCTTCTTGGCCAGCTGCATGGCGATGTTGGAGGCCCAGTCGCCATGCGCGCGGTCCTTCGGGCGCATCACGGCGAGCTTGTCGACGGGCGGAATCAGCTCGTCGGTCAACGCGCCGGCCTGGCCGGCGGCGACGAGGTTGTGGGCAATGCTGGAAATCAGTTCACTTAAGGCTTCAGGGCTCATTCTTCTAAGGATACCGGCGATGGCGACACCGTGCCGCGTCCGGTCATTGTCGGCGGCCATAATGGAACGACGCGCGAAAGAGGTGCATATGGCCGGGCTCAACCCCCAATCATTGGTCACGTTGTGGCAGATCGAACAGTATGGTTCGTTCTCCGCCACGGCCAAGGCCACGGGTTGGTCGCAGCCGGCCATCAGCCAGCAGATCAAAAAGCTGGAGGCACAGTGCGGTTCGACTCTGGTGCAACGCACCTCGCATGGTGTGGAACTCACCGCCACCGGTTCGATGCTCGCCCGCCACGGCGAGGCCATCGCCGATCGGCTGGAGCGGGCGGCCCGTGAGGTCGAGGATTATCGGCATCATCGGTTTACTCACCTGCATTTGGTGGCCCCACCGTCAATCTGCTCTACTATCGCGGCCCGTACCGTGGTCAAGCTCAGTATGTTCACGGACATCGAGCTGAGCCTGATTCAGATGGAGCCGCCGGAGGCGATCGGTCTGATTTCCCAAGGCAAGGCCGATGCCGCCGCCGTGTTCCGGTACAGCAGCATCCCGAACTTCCTGCACATCGGCGACGATCTGACCTTCCAGTCGCTGGGTTACGATCCGATGCGATTGTTGGTCCGCCGCTCCAGCGACATCGCCAAACGATTCGAGGAGACCGGCGAACCCGTGCCGCTGTCCGCCGCCAAAGACGAGCATTGGATCGCCGGCTGCCCCACCTGCCGCGCAAATTTGGTGAAACTGGCCACCCGTGCCGGATTCAAGCCGGATATCCGCCACTGCACGGATGATTACTGGGCCACGCAGAACCTGGTCGAGGTTGGCATGGGCGTCTCGCTGGTGCCGGCGCTCGATACACATATCAATCTGCAAGGCGATCTGGTGGCCTGTCCCATCGCCGACGATTTTGCGGCGCGCGAGGTCGGCATCGTGACTCGTGCCGGCGACCATCGTCCCGCGCTCGGTTCATTGCTCGAAGAGCTCGAGCGCACGTCACTCAAATATTTGAGTGCCAAGTAGTCGGACAGCGATAAGCAAGCTTGCGAACGCCATCACGATTTCGGGGAGCCAGACCGTTGAGCAGCCCTTCTGTACCAGGAACAATGACATGTTATGAGCATGAACAACGTTTCCCAGTCAACGACTTTGAGCAGCGCAACCGCCGGTGCCTCTTGCTTTGATGCCAATCACATCGACGTGACGACCATCGAAGATCTGAAGCAGGTCGGTTCGGACAAATGGACCCGCTACCCCGGCTGCATCGGCGCATTCATCGCCGAGATGGATTACGGTCTGGCGCCGTGCGTGGCCGAAGCCATCGAAGAGGCCACCGAACGTGGCGCGCTCGGCTACATTCCCGACCCGTGGAAGAAGGAGGTCGCCCGCTCGTGCGCCGCATGGCAGCGTCGATACGGCTGGGATGTGGATCCGACGTGCATCCGTCCGGTGCCGGACGTGCTGGAGGCGTTCGAAGTGTTCCTGCGCGAGATCGTGCGCGCCGGCAACTCCATCGTGGTGCCGACTCCGGCCTATATGCCGTTCCTGAGCGTGCCGCGCCTGTATGGCGTGGAGGTCCTTGAGATTCCGATGCTGTGCGAGGGCGCCGGCGAGAGCAGCGGGCGCAATGATGAATGGCTGTTCGATTTCGACGCCATTGAGCAGGCGTTCGCGAACGGCTGCCATGCCTTCGTGCTGTGCAACCCGCACAACCCGATCGGCAAGGTATTGACGCGCGAGGAAATGCTGCGATTGTCCGATCTGGCCGCCAAGTACGACGTGCGTATATTCTCCGATGAGATTCACGCGCCGTTCGTCTACCAAGGCCACACGCATGTGCCATTCGCCTCAATCAACCGGCAGACGGCCATGCAGGCTTTCACCTCCACTTCAGCCTCGAAGTCGTTCAACATTCCCGGCACCAAGTGCGCGCAGGTGATTCTCACCAATCCGGACGATCTGGAACTATGGATGAGGAACGCGGAATGGTCCGAGCACCAGACGGCCACCATCGGTGCCATAGCCACCACTGCGGCCTATGACGGCGGCGCGGCATGGTTCGAGGGCGTGATGGCATATATCGAGCGCAATATCGCGCTGGTCAACGAGCAGATGCGCACGAGATTCGCCAAGGTGCGCTATGTGGAGCCGCAGGGCACGTATATCGCGTGGCTGGATTTCTCGCCACTGGGCATTGACGACCCGGCCGACTATTTCTTCAAGAAAGCCAATGTGGCGTTGACGGACGGCCGTGAATGCGGCGAGGTCGGGCGCGGTTGCGTGCGTATGAACTTCGCCATGCCCTACCCGCTACTGGAGGAATGCTTCGACCGCATGGCCGCCGCGCTCGAGGCGGACGGGCTGTTGTAGAACAAAATCGCGGCTCCCCTCAAAGAGGGGAGCCGAGGAACGGCCGAATTAGTCGAAGTCGGCGCCGAGGGCCTCGAGTTTGCCGCGGAAGTCGGCGTAGCCTCGGTCGATCAGGCTGATGCCGTGCACGTCCGAGGGGCCGGACGCGGCCAAGGCCGCGATCAGATGGCTGAACCCACCACGCAGGTCCGGCACGTCGATGTCGCGTCCGGTCAGCGGGGTCGGTCCGAAGATCACGGCGGAATGCTTGTAGTTGCGCTGCCGGAAACGGCACGGCAGCGAGCCCAGGCACTCGCGGTACAACTGGATGGTGGCACCCATCTCGACCAGCGGCTTGGTAAAGCCGAAACGGTTCTCATACACGGTCTCGTGCACGATCGACAGGCCATTGGCCTGGGTCAGGGCCACCACGAGCGGCTGCTGCCAGTCGGTCATGAACCCGGGATGCACGTCCGTCTCGATAGCCACGGGCTTCAAGTCCCCGCCCGGATGCCAGAAACGAATGCCCTTGTCCGTCACCTCGAACTTGCCGCCCACCTTGCGGAACACGTTGAGGAACGTGATCATCTCCGGCTGGGTGGCACCCTTGACGAAAATGTCACCGTGCGTGGCGAGCGCGGCGGACGCCCAGGACGCCGCCTCGATGCGATCCGTCAGCGACGTGTGCGTGTACCCCTGCAGTTCCTTGACACCCTCGATGCGGAAGGTGCGATCAACGTCCACAGAAATGATTGCGCCCATCTTCTGCAGCACGCACACCAGATCCATGATCTCCGGCTCAGTGGCCGCGCCCGACAGTTCGGTCTTGCCCTCGGCCAGCACGGCCGCCAGTAAAGTCTGCTCGGTGGCGCCCACCGACGGGTAGGGCAGGTGGATCTTCGCGCCGTGCAGGCCGTTGGGCGCGGTGATGTGGATGCCGTCCTTGTGTTCCTTGTCCACCGTGGCGCCCAGCTTGCGCAGCGTCTCCAGATGGAAGTCAATCGGACGTCCACCAATCGCGCAGCCGCCCAACGCGGGAATGAACGCTTCACCCAAACGGTGCACGAGCGGGCCGGAGAACAGGATCGGGATGCGCGACGAACCGGACAGTGTATCCACGTCGGCCACATCGGCCAGCTGCACACGCGAGGCGTCGATGGTCACAATGCCGTTCGCACCGTCCACATCCACGTCCACGCCGTGCAGACGTAGCAAATCGGACACCACATGCACGTCACGAATCTCCGGCACGTTCTTCAACACCGACTTGCCCGGTGCCAGCAACGCGGCGACCATCGCCTTGCTCACGAAGTTCTTCGCGCCACGCACCTTGATCGTGCCATTCAAAGGCTTGCCGCCCTCGACATGCAACACGTCATCCGGATTCTCAGCCACGCCACTCTCCTCAATCAATCAAGATTCAAAAAATGCTACCGTCCAGTTTGCCATAAGCCATGTGCCGACTCCGTGAAATGCACCCCAGCCGAACTTTGATCACCGTGCACAACGGATCCCATACCCCCCGTCGAATCAAACCGATAACGTGATCTTCCTCACATTTGCCGCCACGGCGTTCTCCATACTTCTACGCTACGATTCAGGGCAATGGCATCAGACGCCATGGCCACAAGCAAAGGAGCATTTATGACCACAGTCGCCGTCATCGGCTGCACGCACGCCGGCACGTTCGCCACCACCTCGATTCTCGCCGAGCACCCCGATTGGACCGTCCATGTTTTCGAGCGCAACGGTACGCTGTCCTTCCTCTCCTGCGGCATCGCCCTGTGGGTGGGCGACCACGTGTCCGACCCGAAGAAAATGTTCTACTCCTCCCCTGCCGCTCTGGCCGAAGCCGGCGCGACCATGCACATGCGCACCGACGTGACGTCCGTGGACCTCGACGCCAGAACCCTCACCTACCGCGCGCTGGACGAGGCCGGAGACCCCGCCGAACAGACCCTCGCTTTCGACAAACTGGTCGTGACCACCGGCTCGCGCCCGGTCATCCCGCCGATCCCCGGCATCGACAGCCCGCATGTGCTGCTGTGCAAGAACTGGGATCACGCCATCGCCATCAAGGAAAAGGCGAAAACCGCCAAGTCGGCAGTGGTGATCGGGTCGGGCTATATCGGCGCGGAAATCGCCGAGCAGTTCAGCGTCACCGGCGTCAAGACCACGCTGGTCGACGGCCTTGATCGCCCGCTGGCCAATAATTTCGATAAGACCATCACCGATCAGGTGGCGGCCGCGTTCGAGGAGCACGGCGTCACGCTCGCGCTCGGCCAGAAGGTGGTCGAGTTCCGCGACAATGACGACGACACCGTCACTGTGGTCACCGAAAAGGGCGAGTACACGGCCGAAATGGCGATTCTGGCCGTCGGCTTCCTGCCGAACACCGACCTGCTCAAGGGCAAGGTGGACATGCTGCCGAACGGCGCGATCGTGGTCGACGACTACATGCAGGCGTCCGCGCCGGGCGTGTACGCCGCCGGCGACTCCGCCACCGTGTTCTACAACCCCACCGGCCAGCACGATTACATTCCGCTGGCCACCAACGCGGTGCGCCAGGGCCTGCTGGTGGGCCGCAACATCGAGACGCCGACCGTGAAGTACATGGGCACGCAGGCCACGTCCGCCGTGCAGCTGTACGATCTCTCGCTCGCCGCCTCCGGCCTGACCCGCGCCGGTGCCGAACGCCGCGGGCTCACGGTCCGCGAGACCTCGCTCACCGAGGATTATCGCCCGGACTTCATGCTCACCACCACCCCAGTCACGTCGATTCTGACCTGGGACCCGGAAACCCGCAAGGTCAAGGGCGGCCAGTTCTGTTCCAAGGCCGATATCTCCGGCGCGGCAAACGTGATTTCCATGGCGATTCAGGCCGGCTTCACCATCGACCAGCTCGCCAACGTGGACTTCCTGTTCCAGCCGAACTTCGACAAGCCGGTCTACTACGTCGGCGCCGTGGCCATGAAGGCGGCGGCCGAGTAAGACGGCTGTACCCACCGCAAAAAAGAAACCCCGGCGTGATGGGCGCCGGGGAGAGAAAGGAGAGAAGAAGAAAGAGGTTAAGTTATGCAGCTTGTTCGGCCGTGATTACATATAACAGCAACAGTTTCAATGCAACATGGGCACTGTCTGGGAATCGTCTGGGAATCACGGCCCGTACAGGCTGTTGCTTGTTTTTGGAGCCGATTTACCGGCTGGCCTTGATCTTGTGGGCCAGTTCGGCGTCCCACATCGCGCCGGTGGCGGACATCACCGAGTCCGCGCCGGCGTCACGGTACGCCTGGTAGTCGGCGGGCGAGACCACGCCGCCGACGCCGTTGATCGCGAAATCGAGCCCGAGCTTTTCACGAATCGCGGCCAGACGGGCGACCATGTCGAGGCCGGCGCCACGAATCGCATTGCCGCACACGCCTGAGCGATCGCGGCCCGCGCCGGGCAGGGCCTGATTGCCATTGGCATCGACCAGTTTGGCGGAAATCGTATTGATGGTGCTGTAGCCCTGCACGGTGCCGTGGCCCACGGTGGAACGCACCATAAGCTCCAGAGCGTCGTCGCTGGGGATGTAGGCGAGCTTGACCATCAGCGGGATGTCGCCGATCTCCTGCTTCACGGCCTCGGTGATGCGGCCCACGAGCAGCGGATTGTGGCATAGCAGGCGGTTGTGGCCCTCGTTGGGGCAGCTGGTGTTCATCACCATGAGCTTGGCACCGGTCTCCTTGACCAGGCGGGCGGTAGTGGCATGGTCGGCGATGTATTCCTCCTCGCTCATGCCCTCCACACGCGAGCCTTGGAAGCTCGGGACCAGCACTTGACCGGGACCGGCGGCCTCGATGGCGGCGCGCATGTCCGGCTGCCAGACGTCAGGGCTCTGCGAGGGCACACCGAAGCTGTTGGAGATGGAAATCGGCTGTTCATAGTTGGTGTCGGCCAGCACGCCTTCGTCCAGTTCGGCGCTGCCCGGCGTCAGTGAACCGTCCGCCGACTTGGGGTGTACGGCGAGCACGTTCGGGAACGGGTTGCAGCCCCAGGCGCGCGAACGCACGGTTTTGTAGGTCGCCAGATCGAAACCCATGTGGAAAGCGGCCGTGGTGAAACGGCTGTTGAGCAGCGGGCCTGCGGGAATGCCGAAAGGCAGGTTGACCGGCTGGCCCAGAAAAGTGGCCAAGGCACCCTCGCTGGTGGTTCCGGCGGCATCGGCACCGTTGCCATCCTTCAGCGCCTCGGCAAACGCGCCGAACGGCCCTTGCTCATAGTTGTCTTCGTAGCTGCGGCTGACATCGTAAAACGGCTCAAAATCACTCATGCTTCAACGATAAGCCAACCTGCATGCGCACACGCACACTCAACCCATCATCGCGCCGACAAACGAAATAATGGCGAAAGCGGCATTGGCTACCACAAAGATGATGAACGTCGGAGCTGCCCAGCCAAAGTACGTGTCTGGAATACTACGATTCGTACGGTGATATTGGCGCATCTCTTTGCCGTATATCACGAATATGATAATCGATCCGATCACGCCGATCACAGATAGCGACAATGAGAATATCAAATATGCGTTGTCATCAAGATAGTTGCCGGCAAGGGTATCGATGGCGCCGGAAAGAATCGCATTGTTGAAGATGTGCAGTGCAATCGACCAAACCAACGAGTATTCCATGGCCACGAATCCCAGAATCAGGCCAAAGAGGAACGCGAATGTGCCTTGCACTACGTCGTCATGGAACAGGCCGAACACCATTGCCGAGGTGACGATGGCGAAGTTCTTGCCCAACGGCTTGAGCTCCTTCATCAGTACGCCGCGGAACAGTACTTCCTCGCAAATCGGAGCGACCAGCCCAACGTACAGCCACATGCTTACGGTGACGCTGGATTCGGCGATGCTGTCTGACGTGGGAGAGGCAAGATCGGTGCCCAGCATGGAAAAAGCGACCTGCACCAACATAACGATGCCTTGCACACCCATGCCCAGCACGATGAACATCAACGCCCAGAGAGGCTGCATGCGCCCGCCGCCATATTGGCTGATGTGGCCAAGCTGATTGGGCTCCCCGTACGAGTCGCGATGCTGGCCACCAAGCCAGAATTCGCAGGTGAAGATGTCACGGTGGCGCATGAGCAGCAGAAATCCGAACGCGACGAACACCGATATCAGGCTGATGATGCCATCCCACTGCACGCCGGACAAATCGCTCGCGGTTATTATGCCGACGATAATGGTGGCGACCATTGCGCCCAAGAGCATCATGCCTTCATAGGCGAGAGTCAGTCCCATTACACGATTGACCACCTTGCGACGCCACGTGCGCCATACACGGCGAGGATCGATCGGCATGACCACGGGCATTGCTGCGGGCATCGTGGCAGGCATTGCGTTGGGCATTGTGACTGGCATTGCCGGAGCCGTTTGCACGAATGGTTGCGGCGCAGCGGAATAGGGTTGTGGCGCGTAGCCCACTGGTTGAGCGTAGTACGGATGAGCGAGGGGCTGTGGAGCCGACTGTTGCGCCGGGTATGGGGAATAGGCGGATTGCGCCGGATACGTCGGCTGCGTGGGATACATCGGCTGGGCAGGATACGTAGGTTGGACGGGATATGTCGGGTATACGAGCTGCGCGGCGTATTGTGCAGGCTGCACAGCAGGTATTGCGGCTTGCGGCACAGGTTGTGAAACACCTTGTGAAACAATCCGTGGAACACCCCGTGAAACATCTTGTGGAGGTAGCGGTTGTGCCCATGCCTCCGGCTGACCCGCATATTGCGGCTGCATGCTCGGCCCAGGCTGAACATACTGTGGCGTCTGTGGCATCGGCGTCTGTGACTGTGCCGCAGACTGCGGTGCCGGTCGAGGTGGCAACGGTTGCGCTGACAGCGATTGCGCCGGAGCCGTATCGGAATCGTTCGACGGATTCATGTCATTCATGGTCATGATGCTCAACCTAACCGTCATTACTGGATGAATCGTGATTATGTCCACAAATGTGTACGAATTCAGGCACAGTATTTCGAACGCTAGGACGGAGTTCATGAGTGTTGAGGAAAGCGCCGCCACGCCGGTGTTGGTGGCTGCGGTGGATAACGACCGTATGGCGTTGTTGGCGCTGAAGGGAATATTGCCGCAACTCCTGCCCGCCGCGCAATGGATGTGGGGCGCGGGCACCAGTGAGACCTTTGTTTGATGCGATGCGAGCGACCCAATAATCTCAATCAGACACAGAGCCAACGGCCCTGGGCCTGCAATTATGGACTCGCCTTTCGGCGAGGCTCAATGCTGGCCTCGCTGCTGTCGCAGCTCGGCACAGGGCCTGCTGAAAGCCCACCGGGCTTTCAGCAGGCCGATCGCGGCTAAATAATGCCGCGATCGGCCAACGGCCCTGTCCAGTCTGCGTCCTCAGGCTCGCGGGCGGACTCGATTCTTTCTTCGGCCCAGTGTTTGGCGGGGATGGTCTTGGGCTTGAAGGGGAACTTTTCGGCGCGCATCTTTTCGTAGGCGGCGATGTCGTCCTCGTGCTGCAGCGTCAGATCGATATCGTCGTAGCCGTTCATCAGACGCCAACGCACGTAATCGTTGACCTCGAACGGCAGGGTCACGTCGCCGCAAGTGACAGTGCGGGTCTCCAGCGAGACAGTCATCTCACGACCAGGCTCTTCCTCCAGTAGCTTCCACAGGAGTTCGACGGACTCCTGCGGCATAATCGCGGCCAGCACGCCGTTCTTGGCGGTGTTGCCGTAGAAGATGTCGGCGAAGCTCGGCGCGATGACCACGCGGAAACCGTAATCGTGCAGCGCCCACACGGCGTGCTCGCGGGAGGAGCCGATGCCGAATTCGGGGCCGGCGACCAGAATCTGGCCCTTACCGGCGTATTCCGGCTTGTTGAGCACGAAGTTCGGGTCTCGGCGCCATGCGTAGAACAGGGCGTCATCGAAGCCGGACTTGGTCACGCGCTTCAAGAACACAGCGGGAATGATCTGGTCGGTATCGACGTTGGAGCGGCGCAGCGGCACGCCCACGCCGGTCAGTGTGGTGAGTTTTTCCATAACAATTTTCCTTTCGGGGATCTCTCCCCCAGTCAGTCTTCGACTGACAGCCCCTCGTCAGAGGGGGCTCACGTGTATTGACTCAGAGATCGGCGGGAGACGAGATTGTGCCGCGGATGGCGGTGGCGGCGGCTACGGCCGGCGACGCCAGATGCGTGCGCGAGCCCTTGCCTTGGCGGCCCTCGAAGTTACGGTTCGAAGTGGAAATCGAGCGCTCGTTCGGCACCAGCTTGTCCGGGTTCATGCCCAGGCACATCGAGCAGCCGGCGTTACGCCATTCGGCGCCAAAGTCCTTGAACACCTTATCGAGGCCTTCCTTCTCCGCCTGCAAACGCACGCGGGAGGAGGCCGGCACCACCAGCACGCGGTGGATGTTCTCGGCCTTGCGGTGGCCCTTCATAATCGCGGCGGCCTGGCGCAAATCGTCGATACGACCGTTGGTGCACGAACCAATGAACACGGTGTCCACGGCGATGTCCTTGATCGGCATGCCTGGCTTCAAACCCATGTATGTAATCGCACGTTCGGCGGCGGCGCGCTTGGTGGCGTCGGCGATCTTGCCCGGCTCCGGCACGGAGGCGGTGATCGGCAGACCTTGGCCGGGGTTGGTGCCCCACGTCACATATGGACCGAGCTTGGTGGCGTCAATATCCACCACCTTGTCGAATACGGCATCGTCATCGGTCTTCAGCGTCTTCCAGTACGCCACGGCCTGATCCCACAGCTCGCCTTCCGGCGCGTGCGGACGGCCCTTCAGGTACTCGAACGTGGTCTCGTCCGGCGCGATCATGCCGGCACGCGCACCGGCCTCGATGGACATGTTGCACACGGTCATACGTTCGTCCATGGTGAGGTTGCGAATCGCCTCACCACGGTATTCGATCACGTAACCCTGGCCGCCGCCGGTGCCGATCTTGGCGATGATCGCCAGAATGATGTCCTTGGCCGTCGCGTCCGCGGGCAGCTTGCCGTTGACGTTGACGGCCATGGTCTTGAACGGCTTCAGAGACAGCGTCTGTGTGGCCATCACGTGTTCGACTTCGGAAGTGCCGATGCCGAACGCCAGCGCGCCGAACGCGCCGTGCGTCGACGTATGCGAATCACCGCACACGATGGTCATGCCCGGCTGGGTCAGGCCCAGAATCGGGGCGAACGCGTGGACGATGCCCTGATCGGCGTCGCCCAGCGGGTGCAGGCGCACGCCGAACTCCTTGCAGTTCTTCTCCAAAGTCGTCAACTGCAACGCGCTCGTCTCATCCGGGTTCGGGCGATCGATATCAACGGTCGGCGTGTTGTGATCCTCGGTGGCAATGAGCTGATCCACGTGACGCGGCTTGCGGCCGGCCAAGCGCAGGCCCTCAAACGCCTGCGGGCTGGTGACCTCATGCATGAGCATCAGATCGATGTACAGCAAATCAGGAGCTCCGTCGCTGCCCTTGCGCACCAGATGATCGGCCCAGACCTTCTCGGCCAGTGTCGTTCCCATAGTGATTCCTCCAAAAAATTCCGCGCGAGGTATTGTGTTCGCGCCTTGTTCGTGGTATTAGCCTATGTGCTTGCGATGGGCCCGGCCATGAGCATGCCGGATATTGAGATACGGTCAAATGATGGCCTCAATATGACTCGGACCCGACTCGAACATGACCTAGTCATGACTCGGTTCCGCTCCAGACATGTCTCTTCGGCATCCACGAACGCCCTTTCAACTTCATGGCCACCCTGTGAGACACTTCCCCAATTTGCCATTTCACTATGTGAGATGGCATAATCGCCCTTATTATGACTGATTCCCGGGAAGAACCATTGAACAACAGCTTGACCGAGTCCGAGCCGGTTGAAGACGCCACCGCCAAGGACGATGGGGAAATCCATTCCGGCGTTGGCGTCCTTGATAAAACTGTAAAGATTCTTGACGCACTGGAATCCGGCCCGTCTACGCTGGGCCAGCTTGTGGCCGCCACCGGTCTCGCTCGACCGACCGCACATCGTTTGGCTATTGCACTGGAACGCCACCGTTTCGTACTGCGCGACCAGCATGGCCGATTCGTACTCGGCTCCCGTTTCGCCGAACTTGCCGCCGCAGCAGGCGAGGATCGTCTGCTGACCGCCGCCGGCCCGATCCTGCAGACCCTGCTCGATCGCACTGGCGAGTCTGCGCAGATTTACCGCCGCCAAGGCGATCAGCGCGTGTGCATCGCCGCTGTGGAACGCACCTCCGGCCTACGTGATTCCATTCCGGTGGGTGCCATGCTGTCGATGGAAGCCGGTTCCGCCGCCCAGATTCTTCTGGCTTGGGAGGATTCCGACCGTCTGCACCAGGGATTGCGCCACGCCAAGTTCACCGCCACCAAGCTGGCCGCCGTACGCAAGCGCGGCTGGTCCGAGTCCGTGAACGAACGCGAAGAGGGCGTGTGCTCGATTTCCGCCCCGATCCGCAACGCCTCCGGCCAGGTCATCGCCGCCATCTCGATTTCCGGCCCGACCGGCCGCATGGGTGCCGCCCCCGGACGCCGCTATGCGCCGCTGGTGATGGCCGCCGGCAAGTACCTCACCGAGGCACTGGTCAAAGCCGTTCGCTAGTCATCACATACATTGCCCCCGCTGGCGGGGGCAGTTTTGTTATGCGCTACCTAAACAGGCCGGACAGTTGGCTCCATAGCGACGGCTTGCGCAGCAAATCATCACCCTCGCCCTCGCCAGGCGCGGTTTGGTTCACCGCATAGGTGTAGGCGCGTTTGGAACTGGGCTTGCCCACCAGTTCGCCAAACTCCAGCAATTGCGTACGCGGCTCGTAAGGGTGACGGATATCAAATTCGATCAATCGCGTGGCACGTTTGGCCGGAGCCGGTCCGTACGTATTGAATCCGCAGGTTGGCGTAGCGATAAGCAACAGACCCTCATGTTCGCCGACGAAACCGTTGCGATGATCATGACCAGCTACGACGCCGAAATACCCCTCGCGCAGCGCCTCAAACTCGTCCGACTCATCCGGGCAGGAAATGCCTTCCCCCAGATACCCGCCGGCTTGAGTGCGATCCTCGTCCAGCACATAATAGGTATCCGCATGCTTGCGGTAGCCCTGCATGGCGAAAGCCGCATTGGCGGCCACCGGTTTGAGTACCTGGTAATACTCCGGCAGCGGCATGTGCTGGAACACCATTGATTTGGCTCCGATATGTTCGGGCAAAGCCTTGAGGAAGGCCAATGTCTCGGGCGAAGGCGTGCCGAAACCGCCTCCATGCGCATAGTCACCGGAATTCACCAGTACCAGTCCCAGTACGTTGCGCGTGCAATCCACATCCATCACCGGCAATGCAAAAGTGCCGGGAATGGTGGACGCGGAAATCGGCGCATCGGTTTCTTCACCATTGGTTGCCGCAGGCGAGCCGTCCTTATGACACATATATACGGTCTGCTTGGCCAGCGCATCGCTCGGCGGATTGATGCAACCGGGAAACTCGCGGTAGATTCCGTCGAGTTCGGCATTGCTCAAACCGCACTGGAAATCGTGGTTGCCGTAGGTCACCGCCCACGGTATGCCCCGTGACGCCAAAGGAGAGATAAATTGACCGATGGCCTTGCGCACCAATTCACGCGTATGGTTCAACACAGATTCAGGAATCGCCTCTTCGCACCAACGGCGTTTGCGGAAGCTCTTGGCAAAGGCCGGATCGTAGCCGGCGATCTGGTTGCCGGAGAAAATCACCAGATCAGGCCGTGTGGCATCAAGGCTGGCCTCAATCAGGGCGATGGTGTCTTTGGAGACTTTCGGCCCATCCTGAATGTCGGCAATCTGCAGCACGCGGAACTTGCCGGAATAGTGGAATTGCAGTCGTCCGAGACGCGCAGAGATAGAGACCGGGCGGCCGTCTTCGGCATCGGCCGGCTTGATACGGGGTTTCGACGACATCCCCTCTGGCGTACGCTGTGTTTCCGTCATGCCCTCCACTGTACACACAAACGAAAAGGCCCGCCGGAGCGGGCCTTTTCTACAAGTTCAACTACTGGAGCAGAATCTCTGCACAACATCATCGTCGTAACGGTAAGTCTTTCCAATGCCCGTCCAACGTAACAGTCCTCGTGACCATACACTATTTGTGGGCTCTGCTCTGTTCAGTTGTTCTTGTACCTCATAATCTATTCATCACTCCCGTTTCTCGCAACCTGCAGAGAGTCGTTGTGCGTTTTTTATCACAACTGTTCAATCGCACTTTCTGGCTATCGGAAAACGAGCTGAACCGTTCACATCGAACCCGTCTGATGTTCGGTTTCGTTCGTTTCACCGCCGCTCACGGCGTGTCGCGAGCACGCTAGCACACTCAAAACCAACCAACACCGAACTAACATGAACACCCGTTGAATTCTGGCGCGTTCAGCCGTTTTCCGGCCACGCCAGAGCTTACGATATAAGCTATGGCACAGATATTTGACGCACCCTCGAAGGCAATTCTGCGCAGCCAAATCGCAGAGCATATTGCCGAAAACGACAACAACGACCGCCGCGTCGATCAGGAAGGCGAGGCACCGCTGCCCAAGGACCGTTTCTTCGACCGCGAGCTCAGCTGGCTCAAGTTCAACCAGCGCGTGCTCGAATGCGCGGAGAACGAAGACATGCCCCTGCTCGAGCGCGCCAACTTCGCCGCGATCTTCGCCTCGAACCTTGACGAGTTCTTCATGGTCCGCGTCGCCGGCCTGAAGCGCCGTATCGACTCGGGCATCGCCGTGCCGTCTGCCGCCGGCCTGAGCCCGCGTCAGCAGCTGCGCGCGATCAGCGAGACCGCACACCGTCTGCAAGACGAGCACGCACATTACGCGATCGACACCATTCTGCCGGAATTGGAGAAGGAGCGCATCGTCCTGCTGACGTGGGACAAGCTCACCTCCTCCGAGCAGGAGCGTCTCTCGCGCTACTACCGCCAGCAGGTGTTCCCGGTCCTGACGCCGCTCGCCGTGGATCCGGCCCACCCGTTCCCCTACATTTCCGGCGGTTCCATCAACCTGGCCGTGATTGTGGAGAACCCGGCCTCCGGCAAGTCGCACTTCGCCCGTGTCAAGATCCCGGGCAACCTGCCGCGCCTGGTGCCGGTGGACGACATGACCGACGAGGAGTCCAAGGACGAGCGTTACGGCTTCATCGCCATGGAAAAGCTCATCGCCGCGCATCTGGAATCCTTGTTCCCGGGCATGATCATCAAGGAAGCCCGCTCCTTCCGCGTGACTCGTAACGAGGACATCGACGTGGAAGAGGATGACGCCGAGAACCTGCTCAACGCCATGGAGAAGGAGCTGCTGCGCCGCCGCTTCGGACCGCCGATCCGTCTGGAGATCACGGACACCACTAGCCCGTTCCTCTCCCAGCTGCTCGCCGACCAGCTCGGCGTGAGCCAGGACGAGGTATACCGTCTGCCCAGCCCGCTGGACCTGACCGTGCTCTTTGAGCTCGGCAGCGTGGACCGCCCGGACCTGAAGAACCGTCCGTTCGTGCCGACCACGAACCGTCAGATCGCCGAGGTCGAGTCCTCCCGTGCGCAGGACATTTTCGCCGCCATCCGCGAGCGCGACATCCTGCTGCATCACCCCTATGACTCCTTCTCCACTTCCGTGCAGGCCTTCCTTGCGCAGGCCGCCGCGGACCCGAAGGTGCTGGCCATCAAGCAGACCCTGTACCGCACCAGCTCCAACTCGCCGATCATCGACGCCCTGATCGACGCCGCTCATGCCGGCAAGCAGGTGCTGGCTTTGGTGGAAATCAAGGCTCGTTTCGACGAGGACGCCAACATCGCGTGGGCCCGCAAGCTCGAACGCGCCGGCGTGCACGTGGTGTACGGCATCGTGGGCTTGAAGACCCACTGCAAGCTCATCGAGGTCGTGCGTCAGGAAGCGGACGGTCTACGCCGCTACTGCCACGTAGGCACCGGTAACTACAACCCGAAGACCGCGCGACTGTACACCGATCTGGGTCTGCTGACCTGCGACCCGGTGGTCGGCCAGGATCTGACTCGTCTGTTCAACCAGCTCTCCGGTTACGCGCCAAAGTCCAGCTTCCACCGTCTGCTGGTGGCCCCGCGCACCGTGCGCACCGGTCTAATCCAGCGCATCCGCCGCGAGGAGGACGCCGCCCGCGCTGGCAAGGAGGCCTGGATCAAGATCAAGGTCAACTCCATCGTGGACGAGAAGACCATCGACGCCTTGTACCGTGCCTCTCAGGCCGGCGTGAAGATCGACATCGTCGAACGCGGCATCTGCGCTCTGAAGCCCGGCGTTCCCGGCCTGTCCGAGAACATCCGCGTGCGTTCGATTCTCGGCCGCTTCCTGGAGCACTCCCGCATCTACGCCTTCTGCAACGCGGACGGCCCGCAGATCGGCGAGGGTCCGGCTTCCGGCCCGGAGGTCTACATCGGTTCGGCTGACCTCATGCACCGTAACCTTGACCGCCGTGTGGAGGCTCTGGTGCGTGTCACCGCCCCGGAGCAGGTCGACGGGCTCATCAAGTACGTGGACCTGCAGATGGCCGACTCCACCATGAGCTGGCACATGCAGCCCGACGGCACGTATGTGCTGCACACCAAGGACGACGAGGGCCGCCCGCTGGTCGACAGTCAGGAATATCTGATTCGCAAGCACCAGCGCCGCCCCAATTCGCACAACTGATTTCATTCGATGCTCCCTGTCAGCACGAGCTGACTGAGGGTGGTTACGATGCCCGGCTCCTCTTTCGAGAGGATGCCGGGCATCGTTGTTCAGCGCGCAAAAACTACGTAGCAGCGGTCCAACGTGACCTACAATACAAGAGATGGGTACGAACAGTATGAGACGAATCGTGGAAGCCGCCGGCGGTATTCTGTACCGGTGGAAGGATGATGCCGAGCCGACGCAGGCATCGTCTCCATCAGCGAAATCCAATATTGCCACCGATGGCACCATCATCGCGAATACCGCGGATTCTGACGGCAAGGCCACGGCAGCACACGGCGCATCGGACGCGGCTCCCACCCCGGACCCGGCGCAGGCCGACAGCCCGGCCGCGGCGGACAACGTACTCAACCGCATCGAACTGTGCGTCGTGCATCGCCCGAAATACGACGACTGGAGCTGGCCGAAAGGCAAGGTCGATCCAAACGAATCACACCGGCATGCCGCCGTGCGCGAGATCGGCGAGGAATCGGGCCTGTCCGTGGAGCTTGGCCCCTATCTGGGTGACATCGAGTACCCGCTGTCCGAAGAAGGCAGCAAACAGCGCCACACCAAGGATCGGTCGGCGGATACCAAGCATATCCAGTTCTGGATGGCCACGCCGATCAGCGCCATCGACAACCTGCGGCGTACCCATGCGTTTGGCCCGGTGCATCGGGCGGACATCGGCGAAATCGACGAAGTTTTGTGGCTGACGCCGGCCGAGGCCCGCAAGAAGCTCAGCCATTCCACCGATAAGGACATCCTCGCGCTATTCGTTGATCGGGTCGAAGAAGGTGCACTGGACGCGGTGCCGGTGATTATCGTGCGCCACGGCAAAGCGGAAGCGCGCAAGCTGTGGAAGGGTTCGGACGCGAACCGTCCGATCACGCCGCGCGGCGCGGCTGCGGCATACGCGCTGAACCGCGAGCTGGCGTGTTTCAATCCGACCCGACTGGCCACGTCGCCTTGGGTGCGCTGCCAGGAGACGTTGGAGATGTTCGCGTGGCAGACCGGACGAGACATGGTTCATCTCGATCCGCTCACCGAAGATGCATACGCCGCTGCGCCGGACACCGCATGGGAGTGTCTACTCAGCGAAATCGAGTTCGCACTTGAGCGCCGTCAGCCCATAGCGATATGCATGCACCGGCCGGTGATTGGTGGTATGTTCGGACACCTGCGCAGCATGTGCGTTGCGCCGTCTCTGAGCAAACGCCTGATCGCCAAGACACCGTTCATGCCGACCGGCACGGCGGTGGCGCTGTTCGTCACTCCGACGCCTCATGGTCCCAAAATCATCGATATTCAGAAGGTTCAACCGCTTGTCTACTAGACCCGCATTTCCTGATTCATCCAACTCCTCGGCCGCTGCCGCTGCAGCTCATGCCGCGCACAATGGTGCCGCCGGCAGTCTGGGCCCGGGCTTCGGCTCGTTGCGTGCGGCCGGAGCGGCATTCGGACCTGCTCGCATGGGTTCTTCACGCCCCTCGCGCCCGGCTCAGCTCGACCCGGCTGTGGCCGATGGATTGGCCGGTGGCATGGACCCGCAGGCGTTGAGCGAGATGAGTCATCTGTCTGCTGCCGCATTGCTGGATCGTGTGCGCCATAGCGAAGACCCGGCGGTTGTTGAGCGGGTGCTCACGTTGGTGGAGACGGTCGGCGTGGATGAAATCGCCGAACTATGGAGCGATGCCGAGCCGGATTCGCTGCCTGGTGTGCTGTGGCGACTGTATATGTTGCGTACGTGGATGCGATCGAATCGCGACTCGATCGCGCATCTGTGGCGCTTGGGCGAGCCGGTGGCCACTACCGCCTCCGCCATCGCCGGCGTGGATCAGGCTCCCAGTGAAGATGACATCGTGCGATTGGCCGATTCGATTCTCTCCGGTGCTTTTGTGGGCGATTTTGCCGTGGCGCTTGAGCGTGCGGCGGCGTTTACCGATGTGGTGGCGTTGGGCTTGCGCGTGGAGGCGCGGCGCATGGTGACCCGGGCCGAGGCCAACGGCGCCTTCTCCTCGGATGCCGATGAGAAGGCCGTGCGCACCAAAGCCGCCCGCCTTATGCACACCGCCGGCAGCCTCATGGCCACCGCCAAGGATTTCCAGCACGGTGCCAACCTCTGGCGTCGCGGACGGTTGGAGTAGCCCTGCTCCAGGCTCCCTCTGATGAGGGAGCTGTCACGGGCGATGCCCGTGACTGAGGGAGAGACCCACCAACCGCACCCCAACAATCAGCTACCAGCCAACACCACACCTCCCCCGGCGCGGCGAGCCCCATCGCAAGCTATACTAAGTATCCGCGTCGGACCGTGCTTAAGCCCCGGGCTCCATTTTTTGCCGCCGCGAGCGGCCCTTGCGCCGACAGGCGCTTTCGCGGTTCGGCGCTTCTTTTCTTTTACCCGATTCACGCCCCGAACGTTGCGATGGGCACGACCAGTATGCCGTCATTGCGGCGATAGGCCTTCCCACCTCGGCCGGTAAGGAACATCATGAACTCTGGTTCGCGAACTTGGGCCATGGGGTTGCCACAGATTTTGTCGCGGAAGGATTTGAGCTTATCCGCATTGTCATCGTTCACCTTAAGGTCACTGAGTTTTATTTCGATAGCACCCCACCTGCCGTCAGACAACTCGATAATGACATCAACTTCAAGCCCCTTGTCATCGCGGTAGTAGGCGATGCGATTGTTCGCGCCCGGCATGGCCGACAGATATACATTCAAATCACGAATACACAGCGTTTCAAACAGATCGCCGAGCGTCTGTGTATCGCGCATCAGAGTATTCGGCGCGGCACCTAAAACCGCAGCAGGCAACGAAGGATCCACGAAATATCGCTTGGGCTTGGTTCGCACACGACTCTTTGCGCGGAGTGGCGGCTCCCAACCCTCCAAATCCGTCAGAAGGTACAAGTCCTTGAGCATTCCCAAATAGCTCTTTACTGTCTGCGTATCCGGTTCACGGCGCTCATCGCCATAGGCCATATCCGCAGCCAGCGTCGCATATTTTGGTGCCTGCGATACGTTCACGGCGAGCGCACGCATGAGTGCACGCGCGGTTTCAGGGTTCTTGTTCATCTTGGGCACGCTGATATCAAGCACACTCTTGATATATTCACTCGGAATTTCCAGAGCAAACTCGTCATCCAAATCAAGATTTGCGGGCCACCCACCTCGACAGCACCATCTGGCAATATCTTCAATGTTGGTTGCACATTCGGCAGGCTCGAATTGTCCATCAAACAAACCAGACAAGCTCACTACACCGGTAGATTGCCCTGACTCGCACAGACTCATAGGCCACATACGCAAGCGAGAAATTCGACCTGTGCCACTGTGGTGAATTGTTTCTCGGTCCTTCGGAATGGCCGAGCCCGTAAGAATCAGCTGCCCCTTGCGATTCGCATTGTCATCCACATGACGACGAGCGGCATCCCAAATTTGCGGCACATCTTGCCACTCATCCACCAAATGCGGTTCATTACCCATGAGTACCAATGCCGGATCAGTCTGTGCGGCCGCAAAGGTAGCGGCATCATCCAGACGATCCATACTTCGCGAGCGGGAAAGCGCCGTCCATGTCTTTCCACACCATTTTGGCCCGACGATTTCCACCGCGCCGAATGCTTTAAGTAACTTACCTAACCTGCCATCGACCACGCGAGCACGATAATCAGGTTGAGTCAAGGTATCACTACGATTGTTCAAATCGTTCATTTTCCGGCCTTTCTCAGCTACCTAATCACCTCAATATAGATTTTACACCTTTCTCATTCCCGATTTTACACTATTTCCATTCCCGGTTTTACACCATTCCGATTCCCGGTTTTACACCGCAAGGTGTCTAGTTTCTTCCTATGACTTAATCCACCGAGAATCAATCCAACGAATCTTCGCGCACGACTGCGAGCGCTAGGCCAAACTTGACCCATTCCGATGAGACATATTTCACAATACCGTAGCTTTTTCAGCTGGTTTCCAGAAACCGTTGACTTACTGTCCGGTTCGGCCTAGATACGCTCTTTTTCGAATCTCATGAAATCAACGTCAACACCTTGGGGAAACTCTCATGAAGGCAACCATCACCAAAGCGACTATCGCAGTTCTCGCCGGACTCGCGATCCTCGCCGATGCCTTTCTGCTTTTTTTCGATGAAGATATCCAATAGACGCCACGTGAATGTCATTGCCATAGTGACGGATGCACGCGCACGATGCGAGCGTCGAGCCGCTCCACGATGTCGTGGTGATGCGTGGAGAACAGTACAGTCTTGCCGGCATCAGTGAAGGCGCGCAATACCTCAACCACTACGTCAGTATTGCGCTCGTCCAAGCCGTCGGTCGGTTCGTCCAGAACAAGCAGGTCCGGATTCATCGACATGCAGCAGGCAATCGCCACACGCTTTTTTTCACCGCCAGACAGACGGTATGGCGCCCGCTCCCGCATCCGATCCAAGCCGAACAACGTCACCATGTCATCGACTCTGCGCTGTACTTCGGCATCCGGCAACCCCATCTGCAACGGACCGAACGCAATCTCCTCTTCCACCGACGGGCAGAACAGCTGGGTGTCGGAGCTTTGGAACACGAATCCGATGCGCTGATGCAGCGCTTTGGCGAACAGGCTGTTCTTCGCCTCGACTTCCTCGCGAACCACCGGAGTACCGCCAAACCGATACTCGCCTGAGTCCGGAAATTCCAGCGCATTGATGATGCGCATCAGCGTGGTCTTGCCGCTGCCGTTCGGCCCGAGCAGCGCCACGCGCTCACCGCGTTCGACGGTCAGCGAAAAATCACGTAGCACGGCGTGCGACGAGGTTTCATCGTCGGCGTCGCCGTAATCTTTATAGGAAAAGTCGATGTGATTCAGTTCGACCAGCGGGTCGCCGCGGAACCATGAGTTATCTGGCTGCATGGCTGCAGTTTGTTTATGATTACGCTTTAATCCGAACATTATTGGGCTCCATTCATTCGAACCACCCTCATCCCGAATACACCGCCAGCGCAATCATTGCAGCAATGCACACGGCATACACCCCGTTGCGCCACGTCAGCAGACGCTCGTGGTGGATATGATACGTACCGTCAAACCCCCGGCACACCATCGATTCAGCCATTTGCCGCGCCTGCGTATTCGCACGCAGAAACAGCGCGCCCATCAACTGGCCGGCGGACGTCAGCTTGGTCCGGTCGCGGCCCACGCTGCGCAACCGCAGCGCATCCAGCAACTCCACCATCGAACGACCGAGAATATCGATGAACTGAATCGTCACGTCGCAGATATAAATCACCGAATCAGGGTAGCCAACTGCGCGCAGTCCGGCAATCAGGCGATTCCACGGCACCGTACGCGCCAGTGAGATCACCAGCGACACCGCCACGAACGCACGCACCACCAGCCGGACCGGCGCACTGTACTGCCCAATCAGCAGGCTCGGCACCGCCACGACCAGGCTCAGGATGCATACGGCCAGCACCGGGCCGAGCAACGCCCTCATCAGGCGCGCCGGCCGGGTCGCCATCATCAGCAGCACCACCGCCAGCATGATGTACGAGAACAGCATGTTGCATGTGATGTTGACGCAGACAATCGCGGCCAGTATGCCCAGCAGCCGCACGCCCGGATTGACCGAGCCCAGCACCTTGTCGACCGGGCTCGACTCAATCGGCAACGCATGACCAACCTGCTCGAGTACGCTGCCGAAATGCCCCAGGTTGTGTTCGATGAAGGATGACTTGTCAGCCGGAGGATCGTAATCCTCCGACTCACGCATCCATGCAGGTATCGTCAACGCGCGGATGTCTTGCCGTTGCCGCTCACCGCGAGCGCCAGCAGACGGAACACGATAGTGAGCACGGCGATGCCAATCACTGCGGAGAGAATGTAGCCGGCGATGTCCGGCAGACCCTGCAGCGAGTAGTCAGGCAACAGCGCATCCCACGAGAAGCCATGGGCGATGTACTGCGGCACGTAGTTGAGCCCCGTGGCACTCATGAAGTCCTCGGCGCCCCACTCGCCCCAGGCGTCGCCGGTGGCGAGCAGGCCGATCGGGGAAAGCACCGCCACCACGGCCAGCGCAATCCACGCAGACTTGCGCAGTCCGGCGTGCGCGACCTGTTTGCCGTCAGCACCGGCGGTCTCGGCGAAGTTCACACGGGCATTGTCTTCAATAATCTCCGGTGCGGTACGGCGCACGAATTCGACAACCACCACGGTCACCAGACCCTCGACCACGCTGGCTACGGCCAGGTGCGGGATCAGCATGGCGGGAATCGTCACGTTAAAGGTGAACGGGAAGTAGAGCGCCTGGCCGTCAGCGGCTTTGAACAGCAGCGGCTGCACGCCGAGTTCCAGCGCCACGCAGAATGCGGCGAGCGTGATGCCGATATAGCCGGACACGAATTCGGCCACGCGTTCCTTCCAGCCGTCGGGCAGCACCTTGCGTAGCAACACGTACAGTCCGTAAGCCACAAACGGCAGCACGAACGCCATGTTGAAGCAGTTGGCGCCGAGCGTGATCAGGCCGCCGTCGCCGAAGAGCAGCGCCTGCAGCAGCAGGGCCACCGACACGGCGACCGTCGCGTACTGGGGACCGAGCAGCAGAGCGATCAGCGCGCCGCCGACACCGTGCGCGGTGGTGCCGCCGGGCGTGGGCACGTTGAACATCATGATGAGGAACGAGAACGCCGCGCCGGCGCCCAGGTAGGCCATCTTCTCCGGCGTGCTGTTGCGGATCACGTAGCGTAGGCACAGCACCCACACCGGAATCATGATGACGTAGAACAACGCCCCGGTGGACGGCGAAATGAAATTATCCGGAATGTGCATCGCCAATGTGACGGTGTCAGGTACTTCGATCATATCCAACTTCCCTCTTTTTGTTGATTTCGGAGCTCGACCACAACCTCCCGCTCCAGGAACGTGAGATGTAATACCACAACTGTGATTCGTCTAATGCACAACCATGCAAAATAGCTTGCAATTACTAGCGACACACCGTGTACCATATATCCGGTTTCCGTGTTTTCGGATATTTTTCCGCTATATTTTTGCATATTTCGATCATTCGTTACAAAGTGACGCAACAGGCTCTCTACACTGTGGCATGAAGGACGTGGGGATTCTCACGCCACAAGCAATTTTCTCCAAGGAGAACGGATGATCGCCAAAGAAATCACCGGCAACATCATCAGTCAGCAGTACAGCGACGGCAAACTTAATGTGTCGATTGCCTTCGACTGGTTCGAAACCGATAAGAAGCGCATGCGCAAGGTGGCCGAGGACGGCACCGAGTTCGGCATCATGGTTGGCAAGACCATCAAGGATGGCGATGTGCTCGCCGAAACCGAAGACAAGCGCTATTTCGCACGCATTAAAACCGCACAGCTGATTGAGATTCCGGTTGACTCGATGAAGGAAATGGGACGCCTGTGCTTCGAACTGGGCAACCGCCACCTGAGTCTCAAGGTCGAGAACGACCGCGTGCTGGTGCCGTACGACCATCCGACCATGGAATACACGAAGAAGATCGGTTATGAACCGCATATCATCGAGGGTGGGTTTGATGGCTTCCTGATCGTCAAGGCCCACGCCGGCACCGGCACACTGATTCCGGGCACCAACAAGACCACGGGCGACGTGGCCGAGGAGGAGCAGGAAGCCGAGGCCGACAAGGAATTCCCGGCCGAGGAGGCCGCCGGCCATCTGGATGTGCATACACACGACGCAGGTGAGGGTGAGCCCGGCGAATATGAGATGAACGGCGTGCTGCACCGCCCGGACGGCTCCCACAGCCACGACGGCGGCCGCACCTGGCACACCCACTGATAGCCCCATGAACATCAACGAAACCGAATCGCGACGTCTGGCCATGCTGCAGGTGTGCGACAGCGTCTTCCCCGTGGGCGCGTTCGCGCTGTCCAACGGCATGGAGACCTTCGTACAGCGCGACTTCTTGCGCCGTGGCGCCGATTTCGAGGAGTATATGAAGAACTACCTCGAAGTCGCACCGTACAAGGAAATCGGGCAGATGGTGCTGGCCGGCAAGTACGCCACCGATTCGCGAGTCTCCCGCAAAGGGCTGGCCGAGCGACTCATCGAACTTGACGAGCTGGCCTCGGCCCTGCAATCCGCACGTGAAATCCGTGAAGGCAGCGAGCGCATGTGTACCCGCCTGGTCAAGCTGGCCGAGCAGATGGATGCCGGCCAGGCGCAGACCTCGGATGGGCATCGTGGGTTCGCCAAGCCAAGTCCTGCCGACAATGCCACCGCATCCGCTGCGGATTCGCGCGAAAACAGCATCATCGCCGTGCACGAGCATCACACCGAACGCCACCAGCTGCACGATGCCGCCGACGGCCTGTACGGCTCGCCGTCGCTCGACCTGTATGCCGGGCTGATTCGCGAGCGCCGCTGCCGTGGCCTGCATTCGATCGCGATGGGCCTGTACGCGGCTGACCATGCGAACGACGTGCGCGACGCGGCCATCATGTATGGATATTCGCTGTTGAGCGCGCTTACCATGTGCGCCGCGAAGGCGATTCCGCTCAGCCAGTACGCTGGCCAAGTCGCCCTGCATGATTCGTTCCCGCGCCTCGTGCGCGCGGTGAATATCGCGATGACGTTGAAGCCCGAGGATCTCGGCATCTCCGGAGCTTACCTCGACATCGCCGCCATGCAGCATGAAATCTTGTACTCGAGGCTCTACATGAGCTAATTATCCTGGCTCCCCTCAAGGAGGGGAGCCAGGATAACCTCACCCGCAAACCACATACCTAACTAATTCCCACATAAAGGAGAAACCCCATGTCATACGTACGCATCGGCGTCGCCGGACCGGTCGGTTCCGGCAAAACCGCGCTTATAGAACGCCTGACCCGCAAGATGGCTGACGAATACAGCATCTGCGTGGTCACCAACGATATCTACACCAAGGAAGACGCCGAGTTCCTTATCGAGCACTCACGCCTCGCGCCGGACCGTATCGTCGGCGTGGAGACCGGTGGCTGCCCCCACACCGCCATCCGCGAGGACTGCTCGATGAACCTCGAGGCCTGTGAGGAAATGGCCCGCACCCACCCGGACGTGCAGATCATGTTCGTGGAGTCCGGCGGCGACAATCTGTCCGCCACGTTCAGCCCGGACCTGGCCGACGCCACAATCTACGTCATCGCCACCGATGAGGGCGACAAGATCCCACGCAAGGGCGGCCCCGGCGTCACCCGCTCCGACCTGCTGGTGATCAACAAGGCCGACCTGGCCCCGTTGGTTCACGCCGATCTAGACGTGATGGCCCGCGACTCCAAGAAGATGCGCGGCGACCGCCCGTTCATCTTCACCGATCTGATGGGCGGTGCCGGAGTGGACGACGTCATCGCATGGATCAAGAAGAGCGTGCTGTTCGAGGACATGTGATGTTTTGGCCCGCCCGTATCCAAAAACGGACGGGCCGAAACATACCGTTGCACCAAGTGCGGCATAATTGCCCATGTCATCGTCAGGCACCAATCATAAGAAGGCAGCGATTCGTCCATGGGCAGTAGCACTTTTCGTCTATCCACTACATTCCGCCACGGACGTACCAAAATCGACGATATTTATTTCGAGGCGCCGTTCAAACTGATGACCCCGTTCACCAACGGACGTCATTCGGATTTCGTCGTGATGTTCGCCTCCCCTGGCTTCCTGAGGGGCGATGAAGCCCATATCGATATCGACTTCGGCCCAGGCACCGATTCGACCATCAAAACGCAAAGCTACGAGAAGGTGTTCGACACCGCGGACGGCTCGGCCGAACGCACCATCGAACTCAGGGCGCGTGGCAATGCCAAAGCCGTGTTCCTGCCGTTCCCAGTGATTCCGTTCAAGAACAGCTCATTCATGAACCTGACCACCGCGCATATTTCCGCCGAGTCAGCATTCGTGTATGCGGATGTGGCGACATGTGGCCGCGTTGGGATGGATGAGCGTTGGGCCATGAAACGTTTTACGAATCGTATGCGCGTATATGTGGCCGAACCCGAAGCCGTGACCAAGGCCGCCGCAGCCGAATTGGCGCAACAGCACGCACATCGCCGAGGCCGGCCTTCCAAGGCGGAAGCCGCCGCTGCCCAACCGCGCGAACATCTGGCCTTTGCTGACCGCATGCTGTTGGAACCTGATGCTTTTGACTACACCGAACTCGGCATGTGGCGCGAATTCACCCACTGCGGCGTTCTCTACGCTCACCTGCCCGAACTCGACCCTAGCTACGCTGTACAAGATGCCGCAACTAAAGAAGCATCCTCCGCCGCCATCCGCGAGCGCATCGAGACTGCCCGCATCGCCGCCGAAGACGCGCTCATCACTCGCATCCATGAACACGCAGACGCCATCGGCTTCACCGGCGAGCTCGGCGTGAGCCGCGTAATCAATGGCATCTGCTTGCGTGTACTGACCACCCGAGGCGACGACGCCTTCGACCTCATTCGAGATGTGGCCGATTTCGTGACCGATTTCGTGGCCGAAGGCTAAAACCAAGTGGCTCTCCCCCTTTGAGGAGAGCCACCAGTTCTCTCAGAACAGGAAGTACCGCTGGGTAAGCGGCAACTCGTACGCCGGGTCAGAGTGGACCAGTTCGCCGTCCACCGTCACTTGGAAGGTTTCGGGATTGACCTGAATGTCGGCGAGCACGTCGTTGAACTTCAGATCCTTCTTGCCTACCGTGCGGCAGCCATGCACTGGTAACACCTGGCGCTGCAGCTCCAGCTTGCCCTTGATATCGTCATCCACGGCGGCCTGCGAAACAAACGTGGCGCAGGACTTGCCAAGCGCACGGCCGAGCGCGCCGAACATATCGCGGTAGTAGACAGGTTCCGGGGTCGGGATAGAAGCATTCGCGTCACCCATACGAGAGTAGGCGATGGAGCCACCCTTGATGACCATTTCCGGCTTCGCGCCGAACATGGACGGCTGCCAAAGCACGAGATCCGCCATCTTACCGACTTCGATGGAGCCCACGTATTCGGAAATGCCGTGGGTGATGGCCGGGTTGATGGTGAACTTGGAGACGTAGCGCTTGACACGGAAGTTGTCGTTGCGGTTGTTGTCGTGTTCGTCTTCGGGGAGCGGACCGCGCTGCTTCTTCATTTTGTCGGCGGTCTGGATGGTGCGGGTGATGACCTCGCCCACGCGGCCCATGGCCTGCGAGTCGGAGCTCATCATGGAGATGATGCCCATGTCGTGTAGCACGTCTTCGGCACCGATGGTCTCGGGGCGGATGCGCGAGTCGGCGAAAGAGATGTCTTCGGGCACATTGCGGTCGAGGTGGTGGCAGACCATCATCATGTCGAGATGCTCGTCGATGGTGTTGCGCGTGAACGGCATGGTCGGGTTCGTGGAACTCGGCAGCACGTTTGGGAAGCCAGCGGCACGAATGATGTCCGGAGCGTGGCCGCCTCCAGCGCCTTCGGTGTGGTAGGTGTGGATGGTGCGGCCCTTGAACGCGGCGATGGTGTCTTCCACACAACCGCCTTCGTTCAGAGTATCGGTGTGGATAGCCACCTGCGTGTCGGTTTCGTCGGCCACGCCGAGTGCAGTGTCGATGACGGCCGGGGTGGCACCCCAGTCCTCGTGGATCTTCAGACCTGCGGCACCGGCGCGAATCTGCTCACGCAACGGTTCGGGGCTGGAGTCGTTGCCCTTGCCAAGGTAGGCGATGTTGATGGGCAGCGCTTCGGCGGCCTCGATCATGCGGGTCAGGTGGAAGGCTCCCGGGTTGCAGGTGGTGGCGTTGGTGCCGTCGGCCGGACCGGTGCCGCCGCCGACCATCGTGGTCACGCCACCGGCGAGGGCAGTGCGAATCTGCTGCGGGGAGATGAAGTGGATGTGGGTGTCGAGTCCGCCTGCGGTGACGATGAGGCCTTCGCCGGCGAGAGCTTCAGTGCCGGAGCCCGCTTCGAGACCGGGGGTGATACCGCTCATGGTCTGCGGGCTGCCGGCCTTGCCGATGGCGCTGATTTTGCCGTCTTTGATGCCGATGTCCGCCTTGTAGATGCCGGTGTAGTCCACGATGAGGGCGTTGGTGATGATGGTATCCGGCGATTCAACGTCGAGCTGCACGGAGCTTTGGCCCATGCCGTCGCGGAATGATTTGCCTCCACCGAACTTCAGTTCATCACCGTAGTGCGTGTAGTCCTTTTCCACCTCGATGATGAGGTTCGTGTCACCGAGTCGCACGCGGTCTCCCGTGGTCGGCCCGAACATTCCCGCATAATCCTTGCGCGTAATAATCTTCATGTCAAAAGTCCTTGCTGTTTTTCAGCTCCCCTTGTCAGGGGAGCTGGCTCGCGAAGCGAGACTGAGAGGTAGTCCGCTCCCCGCTGGCGGGAGCTGTCAGCGAAGCTGACTGAGGGTGGCCCTTAGCTCAGATTCCCGAGAATCCAAGCTCATGCGCCTTCTTAAACGCGGCCTCCCGCACCTCAGGGTCATCCAACTTCCCCTCAACCAGTGCGCTGAAGCCGTGAATCTCACGCGTGCCACCAATATCAATCAACCGCACTCGATGCGTTTCACCCGGCTCGAACCTCACAGCCGTACCAGCCGCGATATCCAACCGCTTGCCATACGCCGCCTTACGGTCGAACTTCAGGTACTTATTAACTTCAAAGAAGTGGAAGTGCGAACCAATCTGAATCGGTCGATCCGCAGTGTTCACCACGTCCAGCTCGATGTCTTCGGAACCTTCATTGAGTTCCAAATCATCGTCAGCCAGCAGATATTCCCCCGGCACCAACTTCTCGGTGGATTCGATGGGGTTATGAATAGAGACGAGCTTGGTGCCGTCCGGGAACGTGGCCTCGACCTCCACCACTTCCAGCATCTCGGCCACGCCATCCATCACATCTTCAGGCTTGAGCAGCGTGCGACCGTATGCCATGAGCTCCGCCACAGTGCTTCCCTCACGCGCCCGCTCAACGCATTCGGCGGAAATCAACGCAATCGCCTCCACATAGTTGAGCTTCACGCCTCTGGCTTTGCGGTCTTTGGCAAGCTGCCCCGCCAAGTACAGCATCAACTTGTCAGTCTCTCGTGGTGTAAGTCTCATAACATCCTCTGTTGTTGACTGGAGTTTTTCAGGCACACCAATGTGAGCCCTAACATCGCCCAATAATAAGAGCGTTATAAGAACGGGACGTTTCTCATAACGCTCTATGGCCATAAACGGGGGTCGAATTAATCACACTCTCATGGATTCCTTGGCGGCTTCTACTTGGTCGGGGCCGCCTTCGCCGGTGGCGATGAAGCGGCCGGAGGCTAGGACGTAGTAGCGGTCGGCGCGCTCGACGGCGAATTGGACCTTCTGCTCAACCAGAACCACGCCGATGCCTTTGTCCTCTGCCATCATGCGAATGGCCTTCTGGATTTCGGCAACGATGTTGGGCTGGATACCCTCGGTCGGCTCATCGAGAATCATGAGCTTGGGTCGGGTGATCAGTGCACGGGCAATCGAAAGCTGCTGACGCTGACCACCGGACAGCAAACCAGCGCGTCGGCCAGCAAATTCCTTCAGAATCGGGAACATTTCCACGGCTTCGTCGTAGCGGGCCTTGGCCTCGGAGCCGTAGCGGTCGGCGACCACGTGCAGGTTTTCGTCCACGGTCATGGTGCCGAAGGACTGCTGGCCCTGCGGCACGAACGCCATGCCCTTGCGGATGCGCTGGTTCGGTGCGGCCTTGGTAATGTCCTCGCCCTCGAAGCTAATCGAGCCGGACGAAACGGGCAGCAGGCCCAGAATCGACTTCAATAGCGTGGTCTTACCGGCACCGTTGTTGCCAACGATGCTCACCCATTCGCCGGCAGCCACGTCAAAACTGATGTCGTTGACGACGGTCACTTTGCCGTAGCCGGTGTTCAAATCCTTTACTTCAAGCATTGCCATTAGTTCTCGCCTCCGCCCAAGTAGATGCGCACGACTTCCTCGTTGTTCTGGATGTCCTCGACCGAACCCTCGGCAAGGATTTCGCCCTGGTTGAGCACGGTGACAGAGTCGGCGAACTGACGCATGAAATCCATGTCGTGTTCCACGATGATGACCGTGCGGTTCTTGCTGCATCGCTTGAGCAGCTCACCGGTCTGCACACGCTCGGCCGGAGTCATGCCGGCCACCGGCTCGTCGAGCAGCAGCAGGTGCGCATCCTGCACGAGCAGCATACCGATTTCCAGCCACTGCTTCTTGCCGTGCGGCAGGATGCCTGCGGGCTTGTTTGCATCCGCAGTCAGATTGCACACGTCCATCATGTATTCGATGTTCTGCGAAACGCCGCCCATCGGCTGGAACAGCTCACGACCCTTCTTGCGGAAGCCCTCGGCCAGCTGCAGATTCTCCAACACGGACAGCTCTTCAACCACCGATGCGGTCTGGAAGGTACGCCCGACGCCCAGCTTGACGATGTCGTTCGGCTTGCGGCCCAACAGCTGCTCGCCACGGAATTCCGCGGAACCAGTGGCCGGCACCAGTCCGGTAATCGCGTCGATGATGGTCGTTTTACCAGCACCGTTCGGGCCGATCAGGAATCGTAAATCGCCGTGCTGCACAGTCAAATCAAGATTCTTGACGGCCACGAATCCATCGAACTCAACGTGCAGACCGCGAACTTCCAGATAATCGCTCCACTGGCCGCCGCGATCATCCAGCACCGCAAGCTGATCGTGCAGCTTCGTACGCTCTTCAACGATTTCGGCCTTCATCTGGGCCGCTTCGTCGCGCATACGCTTGGCTTCGTCGCGCATCTCAATCATTTCGGCGCGCAACTGCTCCAAATCGGCCTGCGATGCAGGTGCGGGAACCGATGGATTCGAGCTCATGTTCTTCTCCTCACTCATGCGTTCACCGCCTTTGCAGTAGCAGTACCGGTACCGGCAACAGCACCAGCCGAAGCTCCAACCGAACTCTTTCCGAGCCCGATCTTCTCCTTAATCCAAGGCCATACGCCCTTGAACTGTCCCAGGCCCTTCGGTACGAAGGCGATCACCAGAATGAAGATCAGACCCTCAATGTAGGTCCAGGCGGACGGATATGCCTCAGACAGCTGCGTTTCCGCAAAGCGCACCAGCAGCGTGCCGACCACCGGGCCGAGCAAAGTGGCACGTCCGCCGATCACCACGCCGGCGAGCATCAGGATGGACGGCGTCACGCCGATATCGGACGGCGAAATGATGCCGACCACCGGCACGAACATCGCGCCGCCGATGCCGGCGAACATCGCGGCCACCGAGAAGGCGAACACCTTGATGGAGGCGGGGTTATAGCCCAAGAACTTCATACGGTTCTCTTGGTCGCGCACGCCGATAATCAGGTCGCCCATAAACGATTTGCGAATCCAGTAGACGATAAGCACCATGGCCAGCGTCAGGAACGCGCAGATGTAGAAGATCATCTGCTTGTTGGCGTTATCAGTCAGGTCGTAGCCAAAGAATCCCTTGAAATCGTTGAGACCGTTGGTGCCACCGGTGGTTTTCGACTGGCCGATAAGCAGCACGGCGAACGCGGCAACCAGCGCCTGCGAAAGAATTGCGAAGTAGGCGCCACGCACGCCACGGCCGAACACAGCCAGACCGAGGATTGCGGCGATAATGCCCGGTACCGCAGCCACGCCAATCACGGCGATGACCGGATTGCGGAAGAGTTCCCAGAATCCAGGAACCTTGGTGATGCCGTACTGGGACATGAAGTCCGGCACTTGGCCCGCGCCAATGTCCTCAAGCTTCATGTGGATAGCCATCACGTACGCGCCGAGACCAAAGAACAGGCCTTGGCCCAGCGTCAGCATACCGCCTTGGCCCCAAGCCAGGCCGATGCCGACCGCGACCATCGCGTAGCACAGGTATTTGGACAGCAGGCCGAGGTTGTACACGCTCAGCACAGTCGGAGAAAGGAAGATCAGCGCCACGGCAATGACCGCACCGATCAAAGCCTTATATTTCGTGGCGTATTCGCTCAAAGTCATCTTCATTGTCGTTTCCTTACCCTTCTGAAGCACTCACGCGAGGTTCCTGGAGCGGATGGAGACCAAGCCCTGCGGCCTGAACTGCAGGAACACCACCACAATCAGGAACACGGCAACCTGACCAATCGAGGCAGAGGTCGGCAGTTCGATGGACGACTGGCACAAGCCCAGCACGAACGAGGCGATAACCGCGCCCTTGAGCTGGCCAACGCCGCCGGCCACAACAACCAGGAAGGCCTGCACGATGAAGGTCGTACCGAAGTTGAAGCTAATCGAGTTCAGCAGGCTCAGCGCCACGCCAGCGATACCGGCGATGCCGGAGCCCAGGAAGAACGTCACATGGTCGACCATCTTGGTGGAGATGCCGGAAACCTCAGCGAGGTCGCGGTTCTCGGAAGTGGCGCGAATCTGGCGACCCAGCGGCGTGAGCTTCAGGATCGCGTACAGCGCAGCCACGCAGATAATCGACAGAATAAAGATGAACAGTCGGCCTGCAGAGAAGCTGTAGCCAAAGATGGTCACCGGATTGGTCAGCGCTTCAGGAGCCGAAGCGTAGACCGGAGTGGCACCGAAAATATCGCGTGCGAGCTGCTGCAATACCAGCGATACACCGAAGGTAACCAGCAGCGTATCAAGCGGACGATTGCGCATACGCTCCAGCAGCAACACGTCCAGCAGTAAACCAAGCAAACCGGCTACTACGAAACCGACCACCAGCGCCACGGCCAGGGACACTGTTTTATTGCCGATGACCATGCTCATGACGTATGCGGTGTATGCGCCGGCCATCATGAATTCGCCGTGGGCGTTGTTGATAACGCCCATCTGGCCGAAGGTCAACGACAACCCGAGGGCTGCGAGCAGCAGAATCGATCCGTTGGACAGACCTGCCACAATTTGTGGAAATAACATACCCATGTTGTTGTGTCCTCTTCTCTCAGTTGCTCTCGACGCTGGCGCTCAGGCTCTTGGCCCAGCTGTAGGTCTTCAGGTACGGGTCCGGCTTGATGGGACCGTCCGACTTCCAGACGGTGTGGATGAGCTTGTCTGAGCCGATCTTGCCGATGTATGAGGTCTTGTAGATGTGGTGGTTTTCGCCGTCCACCTTGACCTTGCCTTCCGGTGCATTGAAGGTGACACCGTCTGCTGCAGCCTTGACCTTGTCCACATCGAACGACTTGGCCTTCTCGACCATGCCCTTCCACAGGTACACAGATGTGTACGCCGATTCCATCGGGTCGGAGGTGGGGCGATTGGCTCCGTAGCGCGCCTTGAAGTTCTTCACGAACGTCTTGTTTTGCGCATTGTTCAGCGTCTGGTAGTAGTTCCAAGCAGTGAGCTGGTCCTTGACGTTGTCAACGCCGATAGCGGAAACCTCTTCCTCGGCGATAGACATGGAAATCACCGGCGTGGTGGCGGCTTTCAGGCCGGAAGCCTTGTATTCCTTGAAGAATGCGACGTTGGAATCACCGTTCAGCGTGTTCACCACCGCATCCGCGCCGGAGAACTTGAGCTTGTTGACGATGGTGGTGAAGTCGGTGGAGCCCATTGGGGTATATTCCTCGCCGACCACTTCCATGCCATTGCCCTCGGCGTACGCCTTGACCACGCGATTTGCGGTCTGCGGGAACACATAATCGGAGCCAACCAAGAACAGCTTCTTGTAGCCTTGCTCCTTAAGGTAATCAAGCGCAGGCACAATCTGCTGGTTCGGTGCAGCACCCGAGTAGAAGATGTTCGGGCTGGCTTCCATGCCCTCGTATTGCAGCGGGTAGAACAGCAGCGCGTTATCCGCCTCGAACACAGGCAGCATGGCCTTACGCGAAGAGGACGTCCAGCCGCCGAACACCGCGGCCACGCATTCCTTTTCGATGAGGGTCTTGGCTTTTTCGGCGAACACAGCCGGCTCGGACTTGCCGTCCTGCTGCACTACCTTGAGCTGCTTGCCCAGCACGCCGCCCTTTGCGTTAATCTCATCAACGGCCATGTGCAGCGAATCACTCACCGTCTGTTCGGAAATGGCCATCGTGCCAGACAGCGAATTCACGAAACCGATTTTGATGGTGTTGCCTGAGGTGTCCACACATGATGAGGTGTCGCTTGCCGCAGTCGCGTTGTTCTCTTGGGCCTCTTTCTCGGCCACGGTGCGACCCCAGCCACAACCGCTGGTGGCAAGCACTGCGGCAACAATGCACACCGCAGCACCCATCTTCAGTCTTTGCAATCGAGTCATATGGCTCTTCCTCCCCACATACGACTACATTCCGCGAACGTTGCCCGCCCGCGGAATGTCTACGCTGATTGCCGTACCGTGCCCTGATGCCTGATATCGTGCTGAACCACTTGCCGTATATCGACGGCTGGCTTCCGGCCGACTGCACTATACGATGGCAGTGCCTGCGTGAATTTCCGTTGCCTGAATATTTCATATGCGTCTCATACATAACGCTCACGTTACAAAATCAACGGTGTTACGCGGCCCGCCGTCGAACGCTGTTTACATTGGTGTGCGATACGCGCGCGACTGCCGCCCAAGTGACTTCCCCGCGAACTACGGGTAGGCTGGGGAGTATGGAACTTCACGTTTTGAATCATCCGCTGGTCGAGCACAAGCTCACCGTGCTGCGCGACAAGAACACTCCTTCCTCCACTTTCCGCGAGCTCGTCTCGGAGCTTGTGATGCTCGAGGCCTATGAGGCCACCCGCAACCTGTCCGTAGTTGCCGCACCAATCGAAACACCGGTCGCTCCGATGACCGGTAAGAAGCTGGCCAAACCGCGTCCGATCATTGTGCCGGTGCTGCGTGCAGGTCTGGGTATGCTCGATGGCATGACCCGTCTTATGCCGACCGCCGAAGTCGGCTTCCTTGGTATGAAGCGCGACGAGGAACACCCCACTCAGCAGGTCACCTATGCGAACCGTCTACCGGAGGACCTGTCCGGTCGTCAGTGCTTCCTGATCGACCCGATGCTCGCCACCGGTGGCACGCTGGTTGCTGCCACGCACTATCTGGCCGAGCGCGGTGCCAAGGACGTGACCGCGATCAACATCATCGCGGCGCCTGAAGGCATCAAGTTCGTGGAAGAGCACATCGATCCGTCCATCGACTTCAAGGTCGTAGTGTGCGCGGTCGACGAGAAGCTCAACGACAAGTGCTACATCGTGCCGGGGTTGGGCGATGCCGGCGACCGTCTCTATGGCGTAATTGACTGATTTTCCTGGCTCCCCTCAGAGAGGGGAGCCAATGTGATGGGCTTTTTATGCAAATCGACATTATTGCGCCGGGACGCGTGAAGGAACGATATCTTCGCGACGCCATCGACGAGTATTCCAAGCGACTTTCGCGCTACTGCAGGCTCAACATCATTGAAGTGGCAGATGAGAAAACGCCTGACCACGCCTCCGAAGGCGTTGACCGACAGATCAAGGCCAAAGAAGGCGAACGCATCGCCAAGCATCTGAAGGACGGCGCGTTTGTTATTGCCCTTGCCATCAATGGCAAGCAGCTGTCCAGCGAAGAATTGGCCGCCAAAATCAACGACCTTGGATTGCGTGGCACCAGCCATATTCAGCTGGTCATCGGCGGCTCAATCGGCCTTGACGACGCGATTCTGCGTCGTGCTGATTTTCTGCTGAGTTTCTCGAAGATGACGTTCCCGCATCAGCTCATGCGCGTGATTCTGCTGGAGCAGATTTATCGCGCTTATAAGATCAACGCTGGCGAGCCATATCACAAGTAAAACGCCATACCTCATGGGGCGGTAATTGCCCCATGGGGCGGTAAAACCCTCATGGGGCGGTATGCCAAAATGGCTTAATTCCGCGGTTTCACATATTCTTCAAACCGCCCCATGGGCAAGTTACCGCCCGATGAGCCTGTAACCGCCCCATGGGCACATCAATAACGCCCTCAACCTCACACTGCGTCGGGGACGAACGCTTCGAAGATGTGGCGGTCGAAGTAGGGCGCGCACTGGGCGAGTTCATCGCTGCTGCGCACGGTCCAGGAGACAGTCGTGGCGCCCATCGAACGAGCCAGACGGACCTGAGGCGAAGTGCCACCGGTCCAGTCATAGGCCACGAAATCAGGACGAGACAGCCAGTCGAACGCCAGTAAGCCGGCGGCCCATTCAGCCGCACCATTCTTGCTCAGCTTCGCCGGCCAGCTCAGCTGACCGCGGCACACCTCAGGGTGATGCTCCTTGTACCAATTCACCGCGCCCGGATGGAAGGATTCGATCACGTACGGGCCGTCATACGCCTCAAGCAAGGCGTGGCCCTTTTCCATGAGCTCTTCGCTACGCTCATCCCAAGCCTTGTTGTCGCTGAACTTGTATTCCACAATCAGCGGAGCCTGGCCGGCCACCACGTCCAGCACATCGGAGAACAGCGGCACATGCTGGTAGTACCCCTTCGGCGCGGCGGACGGCGTGACCACCAGCGGCGGGTTCGCGTCGGCACCCGGCAACGGTTCGGCCTTCAAGTCACCGGACTTGCCGTTCGGGAACAGCGGAATACGGGTCAGTTCGTCGTACGTCAGATCTTCGATGCGGCGCGGATCGCCGGCCACGCGCAGCAAATCGGCGTCATGGACCACGACCACTTGACCGTCGAGCGTAAGCTGCACGTCGAGTTCGATGCCATAGCCAGCCTCGCAGGCGGCGGCGAATGCGGCCAGCGAGTTTTCAGGAGCGATCGGACCGGTCATATCCGCACTGCCGTAGCCGGCCTTGACAGCCATGCGACGGGCAAGCGACACATAATCATCGTTTTCGGCGATGGATCGCTCAGTGGTATCGGCTTGGGCGCTGACCGAATTATCCCCACCATAATCAGCGATATCGGTATAGCCGACCAAACCAGAACCCGCATCGTGCAAGCCACGATGGGCATACCATACCTTCGGAATGGAGGGCACGAAATTACGACGCTTGTCATTGAACGTGCGCGGGGCCACGGCCCACACGGCAGCACCGGCGGCGGCCACGCCTGCCAGCGCCACGTTTCTCCAGAGCTTCGACGACATTGGAATCCTTCCTGTTGGGCTGCCTCTAGCCTAACGCTTCTGCCAGCCATTGTGGAGTGGTTGGATCGTCCGGTTTCAGCGCGCGGTCCAGGTGGTTGGCACGCAGCGGCTCCCAGCTGAAATCTGCCAGCAGATCGGCGGGTTTGCAAGGGATTGGAGTGGGTTGCAGACGCAGCAACCAGGCGCAGTATCCGATGATTTGCTCGGGGGTTACGTTGCGGGCGCGCAAGGCTCCCATATCCAGCGAACGTTCGCGCTTGGCTAAACGCCGACCGGCCGCATTGTCGATGAGCGGCAGGTGCGCATACTCGGGGTGCTCGGCGAGACGCTTTTCCGTGTTGCCGCATTCCAGCTCAAAGCCGCCAGCCAACAGACACTGGCGAATCCACATCTGCAGCGCGGTGGAGCGCAGCAGATCACGGCCGCGCACGATATCATCAACACCCATATCGAGGTCATCCACGACCACGACCAGTTGATAGCCGAACAGTCCATCGGCTCGGCGAATCACGGAATCGCCTACCTCGCGGGCCAAATCGTAGTGCTGTGGACTATAGACACGGTCGTTAAAGCATGCGACACCATCAACGATTCCGGCATCGCCCTGCTGTTCCGGCGGCACGGCTCCCGACAGCGCAGCGGAATCGTCAGGCACTGTACGTTGCTTTTCTCCCGCTGCCGGTTTCGGCATGGCGATACGGATGGAATGCTGGTCGCCGCGAGACAGACGGGCACGGACCTCGTCGGGATGGTCGTGCAGCAGGCGGCGGCACGTGCCGGGGTACACCATGAAGCCGTCGCCCTCGTTGGGGGCCGAGGCGGCGCGAATGTCGGCACGCGAGCAGAAACAGGGGTACAGCACACCTTGCGAGCGCAGGCATTCGAGAGCGTATTCATATCGTTCGGTGCGCCGGGACTGGAACATCGGCTCACCATCCCAGTCGAGCCTGAGCCAATGCAGGTCGTCCATCATGAGCCGGTCGGCGCCGGCGACCACGCGGGGCCCGTCCACGTCTTCGATACGCATCAGCATGCGGTCGCCACGCGAACGGGCCGAAAGCCATGCACCCAACATGGCGTACACGTTGCCGATATGCATGCGCCCCGACGGCGTCGGCGCCAATCGTCCGGTCACCAGCGTCTCTCCTTCTGCGAAAACTCAGCACCATGGTAACAAAAAGGCTCTTCTCCTCAGAGGAGAGCCGATACAGTGAAGCTCGCCGGCCCGAACTCCCCTCAGTCAGCTTCGCTCAGAGAGGGGAGCCAGTGATTGTCACTTATCTTCGGTGACGTTGTCCACGCTCACATCCGGGTCGTCGGAGACGATCTGGTCGCTGGCCCAGGCGGAAAGCTCAAGATGCTCACCACCGGTCTGGTCGACCAGCACGGTGTCGCCATCGTGGACCTTGCCGGCCAGCAGCATACGGGCCAGCTGGTCGCCCACTTCGGTCTGTACCAGGCGGCGCAGCGGACGAGCGCCATAAGCCGGGTCGTAACCGGTGTTGGCCAGCCATTCGCGAGCCGAGTCGGTGACGTCCAGCGTGATGCGGCGATCGGTCAGACGCTGGGCCACGCCAGCCACCTGGATATCCACGATGCCGCCAAGCTCCTCACGCGTGAGCGGGTGGAACATGACGATGTCGTCCAGACGGTTCAGGAACTCCGGCTTGAAGTTCATGTGGACGGCGTCCATCACGGCCTTCTTCTTGGCGTCGGCGTCCATGTCCTCGTTCACGAGGAACTGCGAGCCGAGGTTGGAGGTCATGATCAGGATCGTGTTCTTGAAGTCCACGGTCCTGCCCTGGCCATCGGTCAGGCGGCCATCGTCGAGCACCTGCAGCAGCACGTCGAAGATCTCCGGATTGGCCTTCTCGACCTCGTCGAACAGCACCACGGAATACGGGCGGCGGCGCACGGCCTCGGTCAGCTGGCCGCCCTGCTCGTAGCCCACGTAGCCCGGAGCCGCACCGATCAGGCGCGAGACTGAAGCCTTCTCCATGTATTCGGACATGTCGATGCGGACCATGGCCTTCTCGTCGTCGAACAGGAAGTCGGCGAGCGCCTTGGCCAGTTCGGTCTTGCCCACACCGGTGGGACCGAGGAACAGGAACGATCCGGTCGGACGGTTCGGGTCGGAGATGCCGGCACGCGAACGGCGCACCGCGTCGGACACGGCGGCGATGGCTTCCTTCTGGCCGATCACACGCTTGCCCAGGTAGTCCTCCATATGCAGCAGCTTCTCGTTCTCGCCCTGCATCAGGCGGCCAACGGGAATGCCGGTCCAGTCGGAGACGATCTCGGCCACCGAGTCGGCGTCCACACGGTCCGGGACCATCGGCTCATCGGCCGGGTTGGCCGCGCCGGCATCGGCAGATTCGGCATCCGCGCTTTCCGCGGCGGCGAGTTCCTTCTGAATAGCCGGAATCTCTCCGTACAGAATCTTCGAGGCCTCAGCCAGATTTCCCTCACGGGTGAACTTGTCCGCCTGCACACGCAGGTCATCGAGCTTGGCACGCAGGTCACCGACCTTGTTGTGGCCGGCCTGCTCCGCATCCCAACGCGCCTTGAGGCCGCTGAGCTTCTCACGGGTGTCCGCGAGTTCGGCTTGCAGCTTGCCCAGACGCTCCTTGGATGCAGGATCCTCAGCCTTCTTGAGCTGCATTTCCTCCATCTCGAGACGGGTCACCTTGCGCTGCAGTTCATCGATCTCCTCAGGCGAGGAGTCGAGCTCCATACGCAGGTGGGCAGCCGCCTCATCGACCAGGTCGATGGCCTTGTCCGGCAGCTGACGGCCCGGAATATAACGGTTCGAGAGGGTCGCGGCGGCAACCAGCGCGTCATCGCCGATTGTCACCTTGTGGTGCGCCTCGTAACGCTGCTTCAGGCCACGCAGGATGGCGATGGTGTCTTCCACGCTCGGCTCGCCCACGAACACCTGTTGGAAACGGCGTTCCAATGCCGGATCCTTTTCGATGTTCTCGCGGTACTCGTCCAGCGTGGTCGCGCCGATCAGGCGCAGCTCGCCACGGGCCAGCATAGGCTTCAGCATATTGCCGGCGTCCATCGAGCCTTCGGCCGCACCCGCGCCGACGATGGTGTGAATCTCGTCGATGAAGGTGATGATCTGGCCGTCCGCGTTCTTGATCTCGTTCAGGACGCTCTTCAGGCGCTCCTCGAACTCGCCACGGTACTTCGAGCCGGCCACCATGGAGCCTAGGTCAAGGGAGATGAGCTTCTTGCCTTGCAGGGTGGTGGGCACGTCGCCCGCCACGATACGCTGGGCCAGGCCTTCCACGACGGCGGTCTTGCCGACGCCGGGCTCGCCGATCAGCACCGGGTTGTTCTTGGTACGACGGGAGAGGATCTGGATCACGCGGCGGATCTCCTGGTCGCGGCCGATGACCGGATCGAGCTTGCCTTCCTTGGCGGCGGCCGTCAGGTCGGTGGAGTACTTCTCCAGGGCCTTGTACGAGCCTTCCGCGTCCGGGCTGGTGACCTTCGCGCCGCCACGCACGCCGGGTACGGCCTTGCGCAGGGAGGCTGCGGTGACGCCGTTCTTCTCCAGGATTTCGGCCGACTGGTTCGGCTTGCTGGCCGCGATGCCGATAAGCAGGTGCTCGGTGGAGACGTATTCGTCGCCCATCTGCTGCATTTCCTTCTCAGCCTGGGCGATGGCGGCGGTCAGCTGGCGGCTGGCTTGCGGCTGCGAAGTGCTGGAGCCGGATGCGCTCGGCAGTGCGACCAAAGCGTTACGCACCGCCGCGCCGATGGCCTGCGGGTCTCCGCCCGCGGCTTCGATCAGCGAACGCACCACGCCGTTCTCCTGGCGCAGCAGCGCGTCCATGACGTGCAGGGTTTCGACCTGCGCGTTTCCTGCGGCGGACGCACTCTGAATCGCGTCGCCGACGGCCTCCTGGGCCATAGTGGTGAACTTCTGTTCCATATCGTATTCCTCCATATCATGCGGCCCGCGCGGAGCGGCTCGCGGGCTTCGAAAGCCCCGCAAGCGCCACCGCAGACCGCAACTTGTCGTTGTCTGATATGGTCAACCGACCTGGAACCCATTCTATTCCAAAAACTTGAGTGCAGGTGACTCAAGTTTTGGATTTTGGTGGGGAGGGTGAACAGTAGCCCCCTCTGATGAGGGAGCTCACATCTATTTCAGGAGGCCGACGGCAGCTTCGGCGGCGGATAGGATTTCGCCGGAGAGGATGGCGTTGGCTACGCCTTCGATTTGCGGGGTGGTCCAGGTATCGCGTACGTCGGGGCCGATTTCGTTGGCGTACTGGCGCACCACGCGGTATACGGCGGCGCCCGCCGCACCCGGACGGTACGGCTTGCGGAAGTCGAAGGAGCGGCAGGAGCACAGCAGTTCCACGGCCAGCACGCGCGCAAAGGCCGGAATCGACCGGCGCAGCTTGCGGGCGGCGGCCCAGCCCATCGACACGTGATCTTCCTGCATGGCGGAGCTCGGAATCGAATCGACCGAGGCGGGCACGGCGTTGCGCTTCATCTCGGAGACGATGCCGGCGGCGGTGTACTGGGCGATCATGAAACCGGAGTCCACGCCCGGGTCACCAGCCAGGAACGCCGGCAGGCCGCGGTTGCGCGCCACGTCAAGGAAGCGGTCGGTACGACGCTCGGAGATAGAGGCTACGTCGGCAGTCGGAATCGCCAGGAAATCGAGCACATAGGCCAGCGGCGCGCCATGGAAGTTGCCGTTGGACTCCACACGGCCGTCCAGCGTGACGCACGGGTTGTCGATGGCGGAGGCGAGTTCCACGCCCGCCACGGAGGCCGCGTATTCCACGGTGTCGCGGGCGGCGCCGTGCACCTGCGGGGTGCAGCGCAGCGAGTAGGCGTCCTGCACACGCACGGTGGAGCCCGGGCGGCCGGCCTCGATCAGACCGGAGCCCTTGAGCATGCGGACGATGTTCGCGGCGGAATCGCCTTGGCCACGATGCGGACGCAGCGCCTGCAAGTCGGCGGCGAACACGCGGTCGTTGCCGAGCATGCCTTCCACGCTCATCGCGGCGGCGATGTCCGCCGTCTTGAGTAGCAGGCGCAGATCGGTGATGGCCATACACAACATGCCGAGCATGCCGTCGGTGCCGTTGACCAGCGCCAAGCCTTCCTTCTCTTTCAAATCGACGGGCGTGATGCCGGCCGCACGCAGCGCTTCGCCGCCGCCGATCTTGCGGCCGTCAGCGTTGCGGGCCTCGCCTTCGCCCATCGCCACCAAAGCGCAGGCGGCGAGCGGCGCCAAATCACCGGAGCATCCGAGCGAACCGTATTCGTAGACCACCGGGGTGATGCCGGCGTTCAGCATATCGGCGTAGACCTGCGCGGTTTCCGGGCGCACACCGGTGCGTCCGGTGCACAGGGTGCTCAGGCGCAGCACCAGCAGGCCGCGCACCACCTCACGCTCCACTTCCGGTCCGGCACCGGCGGCATGCGAGCGGATCAGACTTTTCTGCAGCTGCGCGCGCTGTTCCTTGGGGATGGAAGTGGAGGCGAGCGCGCCGAATCCGGTGGAGATACCGTAATGCGGCACGGTGTCGTCGGCCAAATGATCGATAACCGCGCGACTTAGCGCCATCTCATGCTTCGATTCGTCCGAAATCGCCACTTTGGCACCGCCGCGCGCTACGGCGATAACGTCCTCGATGCTCAATGCCCCAACGCCTACGGTGACCGTCTGCTCTGCCATGTTTTCCTACCTCTCTATCGTGCTGAGCTCCACTTGGTATTGGATATATTCATCTCGCCAGCATGGCATATCAACGTTACGGGACTGTCCACAATATGCACCGCCCCGCGCCAGCGCCGCGCGAACGCTCCTATACTCACGGCTGGTTTGTTATGCGCCCGACCGCCGCCGGTGCTGCGGCGGGTGCTTGTGGGATAAGAGAAGAACATGATTTTTCAGGCCGGTTCGCTGCTGCTCGTTATCATCGGCGTCTACATACTCAAACATGTCCACATTTTCGGCGAGCGTGATTACAAAATCGTGCAGGGTCTCATGATGGAGATTCCGGATAATCGCAAAGATCGCGTGGAACTGCTGAAGGTGATTGGTTGACGCGCAGTGTTTGGCGCGATTATCGCCGTGGCCGCCTGGTTCCTGCTGCCATTTGACATGAGGATTCGCGAGATCATCGTGTTGAGCTCCTTCGCTCCAATCACGATCTTCTCGACCAAGTTCACCGATTCACTGACCGGCAACGCCAAGCTCGCCGGCTTCTCGTTGACAGTGACGGCCATCATCAGCTTGGTGGTGATGACCGCCCTGCACGCGGTATTGCCGGGAGCGTAAGGGGGAATTACGGGCCCAGACACGAGGGGAGCCAAAAAGAGCAATACTCCTTCTATGTGATATCAATCACTGACTAAGTTGCATCACCGACTATGGTTAATCATCATGAGACCAGTTCGCCCTACAATTCAAGTTCTGTTGAGCATGATTGACAATAATCTCTTCAACTCAGAGAACCCTCAACAACTCATTGAACAGAACATGCGGACGGAAGCAGTAACACCGTTCGAAGGTCTTGATTTCACCGCATTCGACGTCACACTACTCAATACGGCTCGTCAGGCTTTCGCTGGTGACAAAATCGCTGCCACCAAGCATTCGGAATTTAGCGCTGTGGCAAAGCGCCCAGTCTATGAAATAAGGAACAAGCAAACCGGCTGGCGAGGCATCGTCATTCTTGACCAATATGGCGACCCGTGGATGGTCTATTGCGGATCGCATGGGGATTTCCATTCAGGCAATTGCAAATCAATCATTAAGGCTTCCAACGCCAGCAACTATATGCCCAGCGAAGAAGATTATCTGGTTCGGAAACGAGAAGAAGAACGTCAGCATTTTCTGGATTTTGAGCGACGAGTCGTTCAGGAGATGCTTAACAAAATTCGTGCAGGAATTTATGCGGGCCAAACAACTTCCCAGTCCGAAGCCCTCTCAGCGCTGGATATCCCCTATCAGATTTCAGGAGCCCCCGTAAAGGCCAGTATTCAGATTCAGCAAGATGACGATGACGACTCAGCAACTGTCAATCAATTCGTTGAATTGACCCTTGATTTTCCGGTCGAGGAACAGGACAACAGTTCTCCATACGCCCGACTTCACCGCATCCTCTTGAGATGCTTTAACGCCATCTGCCAGCCCAAAGACCCCAATCAGCCAGCAGAAACGTCGTTGAAGACATACAGCGACGGTCAGCAAAGACGCGCAACTATGTCAGCATTCGTGCTGCTGGAACCAGACGACATCAAGCGCATCACAAGCCCGAACTTCCTCGATGATTCCGAATCGTTATACAAGACGATAGGCGACACCGAGCCAGAATCTATGCTACATCGCGTACCCAAAGAGACTCTGACCGACGCATATGTTGAAGGCACCCTCATCCGTTCTCTGTGCGGGAAATGGTTCGTGCCAACCAGAGATGAATACTCAGGACTTCCTGCATGCCCCGATTGCCAAGACATACTGGAAGTCAAGGAGTATCTGAGACGTAATTACACGCCTGAGCAATAGTCATGACTTGACGCATACCGGGTAAATCGCACAGACAATAGATTCACTACGATTCGCCTGAGACAATCCTCACTCTGCGGGAGAAACTGCGGCACTACTCGCTTTGATCGCTTCACGGCGATGCTCTGCAACTAAATCACGCATACGATTTCGACTTGTCTCAGACACCGGAGCGACTTCGTCAACCGCATCGGCAATATCCTTTGCCCGAGAATTGATTGCGTGGGCGTATTCCTTACGTCCCGCATCACGATTAGCCATGTACGTCCGCAAAGCAAGTACCGTAATCCGATGATGACTGCCCACCATATGAGATTCGAGCAGTCCTGACTTCAGCAAACGAGTCACATAGGGCCGACTCACGCCAAGAATCTCAGCAGCTTGAGCAGGGGATAATTCTTCGTCCTTGCGAACCACCAGTACATTATCGTCAATAATGCCATCCAAAATTGCAGCGAGTACAGAGCCTTTTTGCACCAGCTCTCGGCACGCCTTCGCCTGATCCAAATCGCGTTCTGTAAGCTGTTCACGTTCTATTACTGCAGTCATAATGCACATACCTCATTTCATAACTGAAATAAGTGTAACATATAGCTTGGTGCAACACTTAGATTTCGCGAAAAAATCATCTGTACATTAGACAGATGCATATATAGATGAAATATATGAAACAAAGCACGAAGGCCCGGACATCCCCCAAATAGGAAAATGACCGGGCCATGCGTTCGTCAGTCGAATCACGCCCGAACGATTACGTTGCGCAGATCACCGATGCCTTCGACGTGCACGATGGTCTCGTCGCCTGGGTCGAGGTGGCCGGAGGCGTTCGGGGTGCCGGTCATGATGACGTCGCCGGGCAGCAGCGTGGAGAACGACGAAATCGCGGCAATCTGCTCGGGGATGCCGTGAATCAGGTTCGCGGTGGTACCGGACGCCATCGGCACATCCTCGCCGTTGAGCGTGAAGGAAATCTTGGCGTCCCTCCAGTCGAGGTCGTCACGCATCACAATCCACGGGCCAAGCGGGCAGGAGGTATCGAAACCCTTGGCGCGCGTCCACGTGGGGTCGATGCCCTGCAGGTCGCGCAACGTCACGTCGTTGACGCATGTGAAGCCGAGCACGTAATCCATCGCATCCTCGACGGACACATTCTTGGCGATACGGCCCATCACCACGGCCACTTCCGGCTCGAAGTTCATGTCCTTGGAGCAGGCCGGGTACACGATCGGATCATCGGGGCCAATCACCGAGGTGGACGGCTTGGTGAAAATCACCATGTTCTCAGGCGCATGGGCGATTTCCGAATGGCCGGCCTCGTGCATGAACTGGGCGTGAGCCTCATAGTTCTTGGCCAGACCGTAGACCTTGGAGGGGATGACCGGGGAGAGCAGACGGATGCCGTCGCCGTCGACCGGGTAACGAGTGCCGGTGGGCTTGACCTGGTCGCCGGCCAGCGGGTGTCCGTCCAATTCGATGAGGTAGTCCTTGCCGTCCGTTTCGTCCTTCTGCACGAAGGCGTAGCGCGGTGAATCATTCAAAGAAAAACGTGCGAGTCTCATGCCTGTAAGCCTACTCCTTGGCGGTTCCTTCCGCAGAAGCATCCGTCCAAGGAGCAAGCAGACCGGCCTTCAATCGACCAAAACGCACGTTCGCTGGGATTGCTACTTTTCGGTCCAGGTTTTGTCGTACAGCGACTGGCCGCTTTGCGCGTGCATGATGACGCGCAATGATGCCTTGCCTCTGGAGGTCTTGCACATCGAGCCCAGCAGATTCGCGGTGGATTGATAGGTGCTGTCCATAGCATCCAGTGAGGAAGCGACGGTATCGCCTAGCGAGGCATAGCTGTCGTCGAGCACGTACTCGTACACCAAGGTGTCACCGTCGACACGGTAGTTGAAGGTGATGCCGGTATCTGCAAACGTATCCGCTTCGGATTCAATGGAGTCCTTGAATTCCGAATAGTCGACGAAATCCTGAATCGAATCGTACAGCCCATAATCGCCGTCGGTTAGATCGTCATGGGTTTCGCCCAACGTGTCGTCCAGCGCATCGTCAAGATTATCTTGAGCTTTGCTCTTATCGCTGCTATCACCGTTGCCCGAAGAGGACTGACTATAGAAGGAATCGGTTTTCGCCTCATCTATAGCCTTGCTGGTGTACGAGACACCGCCGACGATCAGCGCGATGACCAGTATTACCTGTATCACCATGCCCGCCGCACTGATGATGATGCCGGCGATGGCCAAGCCCTTGCCCTTGCCGCCCTGTTTCTTAATCTGGTTGAGGCCCACGATGCTCAGGATCAGACCGGGGAGTGAGACAAGGAACGAGCAGATAAAACCGGCAATAGCCAGGCCGTTGTACTTCTGGTTCGCTTCAGACGGCACACTGCCGTAAGAACCAGACCATCCCGGCTGGCCGTTCGGTTGGCCGCCTTGCATATACGGGTTATAGGGCGTTTGCGGAGGCACGGCCCCGCCGCCCGGATATACCGGAGCACTACCGCTGCCATAGACCGGAGGAACCGATCCGCCTGCCGGAGCCGCCCCCGGATAGGGCGAATTGGGTGCTGCCGGTGCGGGCGCGGGCGCGGGCGCAACGGCAGGGTCCACTGGTGGCAAAGCCTGCGTAGGCGGTACCGGCTGATTGACCGGCGCAAGAGGCTGGGTGGACTGCTCGGCAGGTGTAAACGCCTGCGTAGGCTGCTCAACAGGAGTGAACGCCTGAGTGGGCTGTTCGCCCGCTGCGAGTGCTTGGGTTGGAGCATTGTTGGCGGCGGTTCCCGTTTCCGCCGTCATCGCATTTAACGGCTCAGTCGGATTGGCGTCAGCTTGCTGCCCCGGCACCTGGCCGTTCGGATTGGCATTCGGATCAGTCATGACATGCACTCCTTCAACTGCATCGCACCCCACTTGCGAGATACGCCCCTCGTCTTACGCGCCACATTGTGCGTTACAGACAACTGTACTCCTCGTGGCGAGCCTTAAGTACCCCAGGAAATTTGGCTTCCCAAAAAACACAGAAGCCTGAAACCGGCTATTGCCTCAGCAATATTCAGTCGGTTTCAAGCTAAATCGTTAATCCTCTGGTGAAACGACGGTCTACTTCTTCAGCAGAGGCGCGACCTGTTCCTCGTAGGCGGTCAGGGCGGTGTCGATCACCTGGTGCATGTCGTAGTACTTGTACGTGCCCAGACGGCCGCCGAACACGGTGTTCGGCTCGGCCGCGGCCTTGGCCTCGTACCGCGCGTACAGGGCCTTGTCCGCGTCCGTGTTCACCGGGTAGTACGGTTCGTCGCCGCGCTCGGCGAAACGGCTGTACTCCTCCCACACCACGGTCTTGTCCGGGTTCTGGGCATCGCGGCGCTCCGGGTTGAAGTTCTTGAACTCGATCGCGCGCGTGTACGGCACGTCAGCGTCGGAGAAGTTCATCACCGGGCAACCGAAATGGTCGCCCTCATCGTAACGGACCTCCTTGAAGTCCACCGTGCGCCACTTCAGGTCGCCAAGCTCGTAACCGAAGTAACGGTCGACCGGACCCGTGTACACCACCGGCACGCCCGCGGCCCGCAGGGCCTTCTTGTTGTACGGCTGGGATTCGTCGAAGAAATCCACGCCCAGCGAAACCGTGATGCGCGGATCGTCGATCATGCGCTCCATCCACTTGGTGTAGCCGTCAGCGGGCAGACCCTCCCACGTGTCCTTGAAGTAGCGGTTGTCGTAGTTGAAGCGCACCGGCAGGCGCTTGATGATGGCCGCCGGCAGCTCGGCAGGGTCGGTCTGCCACTGCTTGCCCGTGTAGTTCTTGATGAACGCCTCGTACAGCGGTCGGCCGATGAGCTGGATGCCCTTGTCGTTGAGGTTCTGCGGATCGGTGCCGGCCAGCTCGCCCGCCTGCCCGGCGATAAGCTTCTGCGCCTCGGCCGGCGTGTAATGCGCATGGAAGAACTGGTTGATGGTGCCCAGGTTGATCGGCAGCGGATAGACCTCGCCGTCATGCGTGGCATACACGCGGTGCACGTAGTCGGTGAAGCTCGTGAAACGGTTGACGTAATCCCAGACGCGCTTGTTAGAGGTGTGGAACAGATGCGCGCCATACTTGTGGATTTCCGCGCCGGTCTCCTCGTCCATGTACGAGTAAGCGTTGCCACCGATATGGTCGCGCACGTCGATGATATGCACGCGGGCACCCGTGTGCTCCACCGCTTGCTGCGCCACCGTCAGGCCAAACAGGCCCGCGCCGACAATTACCAGGTCTGGGTATTGAGTAGTTTCCGGCATGCGCGCATTCCCTTTCATAAAGTCAATCTATCAATTATTATGTTCGATTTCCGAGAGATTATCTTACTCACCCAATTGCAAATCGGCCAATGAGCGATGAACGCCTGCACAGCATATCTATATCTGCTTTTAAGGAACATTTGCAGAACCAGGCTCAAGCACGCCCTTGCAAGCGCCAAATTGCGTAGGAGGCGAGGGTGATGCCGTCTGCGATGGAGCCAGATACAATCATCTGGTCCATGGTCTGCACGGAGCACCATGTGAGGTTCGACAATTCCCAATCATGCCCCGACTCCGGCGTCTCATCGGAAACCTTCAAACCGACCACGGCAATCGAATCTTTCATCACACCCGTATCCGCATGCATACGTTGCAACACCGCCGCGGAATCGGCATCCGCATGGAGCCCGGTTTCCTCATGGAATTCACGCAATGCGGTTTGCTCGGGTGTTTCCCCCGGCTCTCCCATTCCTCGCGGAAATTCCCATTCCCATGATTCCGTGGAGACCCGCCAGTGGCGAGCCAACAGCACGCGCCCATCACGCTCCGCGACGCATACTGCCCCAGGACGAGCACCCTTGACCGAGGCATAATGCACGGCGAAACGATTCCCGGTCGAGACATCTTCCAGTGCCACTTGGGTAACCGCAAAATCGGCACCGCCCTGCTCTTGGTACATGACTTTCTTGCCTAAAATCTTCAACGGAGGCTCGCCGTCATGCACCGCGCCATCATGAATCACTTCGTCAGCCACCGCGCCATTGGATATAACACCGCTCGGCGCCCCGCCATCGCACCCCACCGGTAACGCATTAACTACCATTTTGGTCCCCTACCACTTTCGCCATTGATCATTACTTATTATCCCCAAGCGCTGCTACCACACCCACAGCCCCCGCTACTCCAAATACACCACGGTCTTAAAACTCGACCTCACACCCAGCAGCCATTTCGCGATATCGATAAGATTCGGCACAATGCCGATGAACCACGCCACCATCACCACGAGCCATATCGGCGATTTACCGTTGAACCACACGTTGTCCGACAATGCAGAAAGCAATGCCAGCGCACTCGCAACCAACGCGCTCCACAACATATCTATGCCGTCACCCTTTAGGCTCTTCCGCTGGCATGCCTGCTCCACCGCGTAGGCCACATTGCGCGTATCAATCTTCTGAATTCGCTTGCTCGTATCGGCATTGCACTTGCGCCATGCCTCAATAACCGGCTGGCTTTGATAGCAGAACGTCGCAAACAGCACGAACGGCATCTTGCCCAACTGCTTGGTAATACTACCGTTGAGTACCAGCGACGACCTGCTCGACTTGTCTCCAGCCAGCCGCGCAAACGAGTTATTCGGCGCGCTCACCGCCACCAAATACGCGCCAAGATGCTGCGCCATGGTTTTCTGGTACACGAATTGATACCAGTCTCGCAACAACTGACGAGACATTTCAGGCTTCTCGACTTTGCCTACTTTGCCGACCGACTTACCGAACCATTTGCCAGTCAACCCATCAACCGACTCATCAACCGTCTCTTCATCCGCCTCGGTTTCTCGCAGCGCCGGCTTGCCTTCCGGCAGTTCAACCGCCCTATCAATGCACATACGCGCATCAGTACGCTTCGGCATCTTCGCAATCGCCTGCAATGTCTGTGCAAACGTCACCGCCGTATTATTGCCGCCGCTCGGCCCCGTATTCGCCGCGCCCGCCAAGTCCCGCAAATGGAACTGTTTGCGCAATACCTCCGCACAATCGCGCGCATTGGCTTCAAAATATGGGACGAAACCCTTACTTTTCGTCAGTTCTTTGACCGAAGCATCATTCTGATTCTCGTAAAGCACCAGACCCTGTTTTTCCGCGTCGATCCATTCCTGCCAACGTTGCCCGAGGAACCGGCACCGATCCTCAATAGCCGCGCCATACCAGTCACTCGCATCACCGTCAGCTTCAGCACCGTACAGCAACTGTGCATACATCTCCGCGATGATGGTTGACTTCAGCTCTCCTGTTTCGTGAGCATGTTTCAGCCGATTGGTGAACTCGGTATAGAACCGACTATTTAGCCCCAGCGCTTGATTCCACGTGACCGTGGTGCCGAACACACAGTATTCCAACGGCCGAACGGTCAGTTGGTCCTCAGTTCCCGCACACACAAGGTCCTCGGGAAGAATGGTTTCGTTTTCCTGTTCCGCTGCCTTTTGCGCGTCTTCTTTCACGTCTTCGATGCTCTTAGTGGCGAACGCCACCAAGCAGTCCTCCAGAGTCGGATGCCGGCCGGAGACGATGATCGCCGGACCATCCTTATACGACTTTCCCAGCACGCCATTGACCGCCTTGGGGCCGAGAGCCAAGAAGAACAGACCATCCAGCAACTGCGCTTCGGTCAGCATGATTTTGGGGCAATACATGTACGCGGTGCGCACAATACCCGCAAAATGCGTTGCGATGTCCGTGTAGTCATTGAGCAACCGCTCGCAGAGGCGATACGTATCGGTCCTGCACCACAGATTACGAATCGATGGATACGCAGGGTACTGCTTCACAAGGTCGTTCCACTCTTGGCTCTGCTCAGTGGAATCGAAGTTCGTGATCATCGTTGCCCGTAGCGATTGCGTCTTGCCCATACGGCTTAGTCTAGGCGCATTGGCGGAGGCACGGGTGCAGGCAACTGTGAGTCGCTCTACTACGATTAGTCGCCATCGCGGCGAAACCCACTATTCTCCCAATAGCCAGTCCAGGATGTTAACTTGCTTGATGCCGGCGTGGTCGCCCTCTCCGACGCGGTCCATGGTCAGCAACGTCTTGGGATGGTTGTCTCCTATGGTCTTAAGCGGGCGCAGCTCCCGGGTGAGGGTGCCCTCGTCCATGACACTCAGCGAAACCTGGTAATAATGGTCGCCATTGGGATCGGGCGTGTAGAAGTCGACTTCAGTGGTTCCCACCTTGCCGATATGCACGAAACGGTATCGCCGCAGGAGCTCGAGGTAGACGACGTTTTCTATGCGATGGCCAAGGTCACCGCCGGTCTTGCCAAGGAACCAGAACCGGAAGCCAGGGTCTCCCAAATAGTATTTCTCCAATGTCTTCAGGTACGCCTTTCCCTTGATGTCGTACCGGTCAGCACGGAATAGCAGGTAGTTCTCGCAAAGGGCCGTGATGTACTCGCCCACCGTGGTAGGGGAAATACCGCGATGGGTCTGCTTCATTGCGTCAGCCATACCCTTAATCGACGTGATGTTGCCCGCGTTGTCAGCAAGGAAAGAGGCGACATCGTTGAACGCATTGGTGTTGATGCGTGGATGTCGCAAGGCGATGTCCTTGACGAGTATGGTGTTGAACACACCTCCCAGGTAGTCGGCAATGTCCTGGTCATCATCGAGCGTGGCCGCGTAAGGCAGTCCGCCATATAGCAGATATCGGTTGAACGACTGTTCGGGGGACTCGGTTGCGGGTCGCGTTCCGCGGTATTCCCTGAACGACAAGGGCAGCATGCGCAGTTCCACGTACCGGCCGGTCAGCCGCGTGGCCAATTCGCTGGAAAGCAGATCGGCGTTCGATCCGGTCAGGTAGAGGTCCACATCATCGCGCACGTACAGCCCGTCGGCCGCCCGTTCGAACTCGTGCACGTGCTGGATTTCGTCAAGAAATACGTAGTTCATTCCGCCCGGTGTAAGCCGGGAGACGATGTGATCATAGAGCGGCTTGGCCTCAGTAGGGTAGTTCTCATCCAAACTTTCGAAGTTGATGGCGATGATGCGCTCGGGAGACACGCCCTGCTTGAGCAGCCGTTCGCGGAACAGTTTCAGGACGGTGGATTTGCCGCAGCGCCGCAGACCGGTGACCACCTTGATCACATCCTTGCCACACCAACGTTCCAACCAATCCATATATGCCGGGCGGTCAATCATACTGTCCTCTTCACTCACGCTAACGAATATCAGATAACTGATAGATTGTTTTCTATTAATGAATTCTATCAGAATAGATGATAGAAAATGTGATTCTTCCTAGACTTACCAGCAAACTGGACACAATCCAGGACCAGACGACAGACTCAAGGCAATGCATGGCATGTTCTTACATTTCTGTGTCTTTGCCCGGACCCATTCGCCGCCACAAAGACAGAGCGCAGAACAACGCAACCACCAATATAAGCCCCCGCACTCAGGCAAGCCTCAGGTTACGATTGGTGGATATGAGCAATTCCGAACAGGCCCTCGACTCAACCAACGAAGCAGTCAACAAAGCATCCAAAGAAGCACCCAACCCACCATTCGCGCCGCAGCACATTCTGGTAACCGGTGGCGCAGGGTTCATCGGCGCGAACTTCGTGCACTGGGTGGCGCGTAACCATCCGCAGGTCCATATGACTGTTCTGGATGCGCTCACGTATGCCGGCAAGCGCGAGAATCTCGATGGTGTGCCAGCCGCGAACCTGACCTTTGTGCATGGCAATATTTGCGATGCCGAGCTTGTGGAATCCCTGTTTTCAGAACCGAACCAACGCTCTGCAGCCGCAGTACCCCCGATTGACGCCATTGTGCACTTCGCCGCCGAATCTCATAACGACAATTCGATTCTCGACGCCTCCCCATTCCTCAATACGAACGTGACCGGCACGTACGTGTTGCTCGAGGCCGCCCGCCGCCACGATATTCGATTCCACCACATCAGCACCGACGAAGTGTATGGCGATCTAGCACTGGACGAACCGCGCAAATTCACCGAGCTCAGCCCTTACAAACCGTCCAGCCCGTATTCGGCGTCCAAGGCCGCCAGCGACCACTTGGTGCGCGCCTGGCACCGCACGCACGGACTCAAAACCACCATCAGCAATTGCAGCAATAACTACGGCCCCTACCAGCATGTGGAGAAGTTCATTCCCCGCCAGATCACGAACATTCTTGCCGGCATTCGCCCGAAACTATATGGGCAAGGTCTGGCTGTGCGCGACTGGATCAGCGTGGAAGACCACTGCAGCGCCATCTGGACGATTCTTACCCGCGGCCGCATCGGGGAAACCTACCTCGTAGGCGCCAACGGCGAATACAACAACATTGATGTGCTGCACATGATTCTGAAGCTCATGGGTCGTGACGCCAATGACTTCGACCATGTGAACGACCGCCCCGGTGGCGACAAGCGCTATGCCATCGACGCCACCAAACTTCAGACCGAGCTCGGCTGGGTGCCAAAGTACACCGATTTCGAGGAAGGTCTGGCCGCGACCATCGACTGGTACCGCGCGCACGAAAGCTGGTGGATGCCGGATAAAGCCGGGACTGAGGAAAAGTACCGGAAGCAAGGGCACTGATAGGCCATTGACAGGCCGCCGATAGGTCACTGACAGCGCAATCAATGAATACCGATTGCGAGATTTGGTGGCGAAAATATATCTTATGTTGTACAATAATCATGTATTTCAATTATAAATTGATTATTATGACTTTTAAAGAACGGTAATGCGATGATTCGTTTACAAAGGCTTGTTCTAGACAACATGAGGAACATATCGCACGGCGTCTTGGATTTTGACGATCTGCCCGCTGGCGGCAGCGTAACGGGTATCTATGGACAGAATGGATCAGGCAAGACCACCGTTATCGATGCCATCGGGATACTGCGCGCGCTGCTATCCGGGAATATGCTGCCGGACACCGCCGGCGATGCCATTAGCGTCAGCACCGGTCTTGCAACCTTGACGGCGACGCTCCTCATCGGAGGAAAACAGAAGCCCAGCTACCTTGAATACAAGGTGTCCCTGCGTAAAGCGAACCCGGATTCGACGCGAGCGCGCGTCGTTTCCGAGTCGGTTCGCATCGGCGACGATCTCTCACGCCTAGGCAGGGAGGCGTTGGGGCATCGGATGGAGGATTCTGAGACCGATGGTTTCGTGTCAACTCCGGTATATGTGTGGCGCTCCATCGAGGCGGTAACCTCGGTGAAAACCGTGGTCTCACGCACCGCTGATCGTGCGTACATGGAGGGGCGCTCATTCCTGTTCTCGCGGTGTGCCGCGCTTGAAGACCGACCCGATGCCGAGTTCCTCATCGACTGGGTGGTCTCCCGCGTGCGGGAAGCGAATGGTGTGTCCGCCAGATCACTGACATACATCAACGAACGTTTCGATGAGTTCGTACGCCTACGCAAGGCCTTATGCGATTACGCGACCAATGATGTCTTCGTATCCACTACCCGTCGTGGCTCCTATGCCGCATATGCGTTCATCCCCATCATGGAGGAGGATTCCGCAGGTCGCAACACAGAGTTTCTGTTCGACCTGTTGCAACCGAACCCGCTGACCCCGGGCCAGGCGAAACGACTTGGACAGACCGTGGAGTCCTTCGACCGCATCCTGCCCACCCTCGTGCCTGGTCTGCATGTCCTGCTGAAGATCGGAACCGCGCCTTCCGGCAAAGATGGCGAGGATCGGGTCACCGCGGAGCTGTTCTCGCGTCGTGGCGATATCACGGTCCCATTCCGCTGTGAGAGCGAAGGCATCATACGCATCACCGCGCTGCTTGGCTATCTCAAGCACGCGTATAACGACGAGAACGCGCTGGTTGCCGTGGATGAGTTCGACTCCGGCGTGTTCGAGTTGCTGCTCGGTGACATGCTGTACCAGTTGGCGGACGGGTGCGCAGGGCAGCTGGTGTTCACCGCCCATAACCTGCGTGCGTTGGAAGTGCTGCCGAACGGCTGCATTCGCACTACAGTGACCGATCCCAATAACCGGTTCGCGATCATCCCCCGCAAGTCCTCCACGAACAACCAGCGCCGACGGTACCTGACGGCCAGCGAGCTCGGATGGAGCGGCCCCGACATCTATGATTCGCCCATACCACGCATGTTCGGCAACAGTCTCTATGCCGCCGGCCATCCCGATGAGGACGATGACATTGACGACGATCTGGCAGCACTCAACGCCTCCGGAACGAAGGTGAACCGTGGCTAAACGCAAGATCGTCCTGCTGGTCGTAGAAGGAGCAAGCGACGCCAGCCTGCTCGTGCCGGCATTCTCGTCGTTAATCAAGAACCGCCTATTCCAAGGGCAGGAATTCCACTGCGACGTGTTGACTGCGCCAAACCACCGTGAGGAGTTCCGACGTCGTAACGGGTTCTATCCAGCGGACAATCCTGCCCAGACGGTGCGCGAACTCGTGGAGTACTACCTCAGAGACCACGACCGCGCCTGGGGCCAGCTCGGCCATGTCATCCAGATCTGCGACCTAGACGGGGCGTTCACATCTGACGACCGAGTGCGGGAAGACCCATTGGTGGATGGAACGCAATATTCAACGACCGACATCATCACGCCAAACCGCACTATCCTGATTGCGGATCGCACGACCAAGCGAAACGGCGTGGATGCCTTGCTGAAACTCGATGGGTTCAGGAAGAAGAACGGCCGTGCCACGCTCATGGTCCCGTACCGCCTGTTCTACGTCAGCCGCAACCTCGAACACGCATTTCGCGGTAGGATTGACAATCTAGACGCACAGCACAAGCAGAGCAGCGCCATCAAACTAGCAGACCGCTTTACCCGCAACCCGAACCTGTTCTCTACAACCCTTCAATCTCTTCGGCGAATACACGGCAATCCGACAACGTGGGAGGAATCTTGGCAATATGCCATGCAAGACCTCCACTCACTCGAACGCGGTAGCAACCTCGCATTCGTGGAGCCATACTTGGCAGGCGAACTGCGGTAAATCCATCAGAATAGTTTCAGAACCATAGCTGGTTCGAGCTCAGCTAGACACCAAAGTTGGAAAACGTAGCCCAGTGCACCTTATTTTGGTTATAAAACGTAAGAACAGGGCTCCAATTTGGTTGGAAAACGTAAATTATTACGGCTATTCGCTGTTTGTGGTGGGTGATGGTCAAGTGGTGGTGACGGCTTTGAGGTCGAGTTTGCCGCAGGTCAGGTAGATCATGGTGGCGAAGTGGTCCATGTTCCTGAAGCCGCGGGCCCGTCGTTTGACGTTCTGGATGACGCTGTCGGCGCCCTCGAGGACGGCGTTGGTGTACGGGTGCTTGAAGTATGCGACGATCCCAGCGAAGTGGCGTCGGATCATGCGGGCGAAGTCCTTCATCGGCTCGGGGCGGGAGTGCATCATCCACGAGCACAGGCGGTGCAGGCGCACCCACGCCTCGGACGGGGTGGGGCTGTCCGCGTAGACATCCTGCGGGACCTCGCGCATCCGGCAGGCGCGGCCGGTTCTGAGCCGTTGCCTCGTGAGGTTGCGTTTGGTCTCCAGCTGCAGTTCGGCCAGGCTTTCCTCGTTCCTGAGCCACAGGTACTTGGTCCGTTTGAGTAGTGGGTTGGAGCGTCCCTCCGTCTTCCCAGCCTTGTCGACGGCCTCGTTGGCGTGCCTGGCCACATGGAACTTGTCGACGATCCGCCTCACGTTGGGCAGGCATTCGCGGATGCCCTTCCGGAAGCCCAGACTCATGTCGCAGCTGACGAGCCGCACATACTCCGGGACCCCGTTGTGGCCCATGAAATCCCGCGCGAACCGTTCGACCGTGGCCGGGTCCTTGCCGGGGGTCACGTCGGTCACGTCGTGCTCGACGAGGTCGGCGACCACGGTGATGTAGCCGTGTCCCTTGCGGCCGGTCCCGTCGATGCCGACGGCCTCCACTCCCGTGTAGTCCTCCAGCCTCCTCGCCTCGTCGACGTAGTGGGCGACGGACCGCCACAGGCGGATGTCGGTCTCGTCGACCTGCTCGGCGAACGTGCCGGCGGGAAGGTGGCGGGCCACCTCCACCGCCCACGCCTCGAACAGGAGCGTGAACCCGCCGCCCGGCCTCGCCCACGGGACGGGAACCGTCCTCACCCCATGCACGGGACAGGAGACCCGCGGCACACCGGCGTGAATGAACGCCTTGTACCGGAAGAAGTCCGGATGCCGCCACGTGCGCTCACGGGTGTCATGCACCGGGCAGACGGTCTCGTCGCACCACGGCTCGGGACAACAGAAGCGCGAGCCCGCCTCGAAACCGATCGCGATGCGCAGCTCCTGCCTGCCGTCCCCCGCATCCCTGAAATCCACGGACTCGACCTTCCAAGGAGACTGCAACTGCAGGGCGGCGGTGAACAGGTAGAGGTATCCATGCCCCAGAATCCCTTCGCATGGAACCAAATCTGGAACACGGAATATGGTAAATCCGGTTCCGTAACATTCCATCCGTATTACAAGAACATGTATTTGCGCGACTCCAACTACAAGAAGTTCGGATTCGGCAAGTTCTACACGCTGGACAGCAAGCCGGCAATCACGAACCAAGACCGAATCGACAATTCGCCGTACGTCAGCGATGCGACTTCCTACCAGAACATCATCGACCAACTGAACAAAGAGGAACACCCTCAGTTCCTGCAGCTCGTCACCATGCAGAATCACATGACTTACGACAACTGGTACTCCAATAATCAGTTCGACTGGGCCGACACTACAGAAAACCTGAACGATTACGAACGCGGACAAATCAACACCTATGCCAAGGGTGTGAGCATCACCGATCAGGCAACAATTGACTTCCTGAACCAGCTGAATACTATAGACAGGCCCGTAACCGTTGTTTTCTATGGCGATCATCTGCCTAGTGCTTATCAGACTGCTGCGGCGAACAAAGACAATACGCTGGTATTGCATCAAACCGATTACTTCATCTGGTCGAATCAGGCATCAGCATCGGCCGGCGCGAAGCTCGACGCCGAGAACACAGCATACACGTCTCCCAATTACTTCATGGAGATGGCAGCCGAACGCATGACGCCAAGGTCTCGCCATATCTCGCATTCCTTACTCAGACACGAACCGATATCCCTGCACTAGAACGTCTGGCGATTGGCGCAGGCGGCTTCGATACAGACACATCCACAACGTATCTGGATCAGAACGGCAACGCAATCAAGCGCAAGGCACTGTCCAAGCAGGCCAAGGACACCTTGCACGACTATAAGCTCATCCAGTACGACATGACTGCTGGCAAGGGATATCTGAACGACACCAACTTCTTCACAGTGAAGTAATGCCAAACAAGAATGGCCATCTGCCGCGCATTGTGCAGGTGGCCATTCTTATTGGCGTCTCGTTTGTATACTGACATATATGGCACAGACTGCAATTGATCACAAGGTTCAATGGGAAACAGTGAACAGGGTCGTTTACCCCGTTAAAGACGCTGATTTGACATTGCCCCTGTATGCAGTGAACTGGAATCCCTCACATTTTGATGCCAGTGTGTTCGATGAACGTGACAGCATGACGAGCGTCAACCTGAATGCCATTAGCCGTTCTGATTTCAGCAATCTCGTAGCTCGTGGAAACAGATCATTACCCGATGATCCGCATGGTTTTACCGTCGATACGCGAAGCTCCATCACTTTGGAACCAGATACGCATATCTCGTTATGCACGTACTTTAACGCTTTTCCCGCGGGATATTGGCGGCACTGGACCTGCGTTAAGCAGCTGCGCTTTCTTGCGGAAGCTACAGGCAAGGGCACTCTAACCCTATTCCGTTCCACTGCACGTGGATTATCTTCTCCAGTGCAAACCTTCACTATCGGCAGCATTGATTCCAAGACAGCGGAACGCATTGAAGCCACGCTCACGCTAAAGGGGATGCTGGATGGTGGCTATTACTGGTTTGATGCCCGTGCTGCCAAAGATGCGGCGCTTACTGTTTCCAATGCCCAATGGCAAGTGCCAACCACCGACCGACGCACCAAGCACGCCGGACGTGCGTCCATCGCCATTACCACATTTAACCGCCCTTCATATTGCTTGGATCAGCTCCGGACCATCGCCAACGAGCCGGAACTGCGCGAACAGCTCGACACCGTCTACTGCACCGATCAAGGCACAGATCTTGTGCGCGACCAAGCGGGCTATAGCGAAGTTTCGAATCAGTTGGGCAGCCAGCTCACCTACTTGCACCAAGCAAATCTAGGTGGTTCCGGAGGCTTCTCACGAGGCATGTTTGAAACTGTCAAGGCCGGGACAAGCGACTACACGCTCTTGCTGGATGACGATGCGCTCAGCGAGCCGGAATCGATTCTTCGCGCTGTGCATTTCGCCGATTACACTGTGCGCCCCGCCCTTGTTGGTGGAGGTATGTTCCATATCGATCATCGTACTGTTCTGCACGTGCAGGGAGAACGCTTCGACGCATCTTCAATGTGGATGTACCCATCTCGTGGCGCGGAATTCAACCATGACTTCCGTTCCGAACCATTAGCGGATAGCCCATCGCTGCACGGCATGCAATTCTCGGATTTCAATGGATGGTGGTTCTGCCTTATCCCCACAGAGACCATTCGTACTATTGGACTCGGCTTGCCGGTGTTCATTAAGTTCGATGATATCGAATATGGTTTGCGCGCCAAGGAGCATGGTGTTCCAACAATCAGCCTGCCTGGTGTGGCCGTATGGCACATGGGCTGGCACGATAAAGACCCTGCGCGCGGCTGGGAAGAGTATTTCATGCAACGTAATCGTTGGATTTGTGCTTTACTGCATTTCCCCAACGCCGCGAAACACAGTGCTTTCCGCATGCTGTACGAAGATGCGCATCTAGGCATGCGCTTGCTGTATTCAGGCATGAAGCTTAATCATATGGCCCTCTCTGATGTACTGCTTGGCCCAAGCCACCTCATTGACTCGCTTCCTACCAAGCTCAACGAAGTCCGGAAGGCTCGCGAAGGCTACGATGACAGCACTACCTATGCCGACCCATTGGAACTTCCCGAACCTGCCGATCATTTCCAACGCAATTGGGCGCCACACCCCATAAGCACCGTCACCAAGATGGGTATGCAGGCAGTACTGAAAGCGCTACGCTCTCGTGGGACTGGAAAAAGCGACAAGTCTCCCCAAGTTTCCATTCCGGCAAGGTTCTCCATCTGGCCGGCTTTCCTCGGTGTGAATTCAGCGATTGTCACCACGCCTGACGGCGATTCGGTGTCCTGGTTCCGGCGAGACAGCAAGTTGTATCGGCGCAATATGCTGCAGTGTTTCCGCCTGACCTGCAAGCTCATGAAAAACTGGAAACGGTTGTCCCGTGAGTATCGCGAATACGGCATTGCATCCATGGAGACATGGGAGCATATCTTCCGGGACGCCTAGCCACAGTTAAGCAACACCGGGAACTTCACGACTTAACTGGTTGTTTATGGGGTGCATACACTGAATGCGTATGCACCCCATAAACAACCATTATCTACATCACTTAGTGAAGTATCGTTGCCACCATTCGGGAGACACCATAGTGGCGAATGCCTTGCGGTACTGACGTTGGTATGTGCGCCAATTCACGATGACCTTGACATACAATCCACAGGCACGGATGAATCCAGTGATAGCACGCACGGGCTGCCGTGTAAGCAGGATTCCCTTGCGGCGATCGGGATCCACGAATACAGCGGAGTCCATAAGCCCCAGCGCGCGCCAATGATCGGAAGCGTCGTCTGCAACCAGCACCAATGAATCCAACTGGTCTGCAGGCACAGTATGAGTACCATGGCCGTTGTCAATAAGACAATGCACCTTGGTGGGTTCCATGTATCCATCGATTACAGCACTTCGATTTGCTCGAGGTGGCATAATCTGGTGCAAACCGATGCCGAGAATGACCTCTGCACGCGATAGGCCATGCAGATGAGTAAATTTTTCGTCCTGCCCACGTAATGTATCCGGCAGATCCTCTACAGGCACCATATTTGAATCGGCAAATTTGCTACGAATCCCCCGAATCTCGGGGAGCCTTGTTTCCAAGATGTCTCCCACATGTTCAGGCCCGGCCACAACATCTTTCATTGCTGCCTGATGAAGAGCCACTGCCGAATACCGCATCTTGGCGGTGGCGGATAAGGTGAAGCGCACCATCTCTTTCAATATGTTGCGCTTATACTGCTGGTTCGCGTAGAGAAGCCCCATGATAGTTCGGTTGCGAATGTGGTAGTATGCCTGCCAATCCAGTTGGTCATCCTTATCCACAAAGGACTGATGCCATAGGCACACACCTGGCACAGTAACCGTGCGGTATCCAGCTCGCTGAGCACGCACACCGTATTCCACATCATCGTTCTTGATGAAGAACGGATACGAGAGGCCAATCTTGCGAATCACCTCAGTGGGGATCAGGCACATCCACCAAGCGTTATAGTCGGCATCCACGCGCCGATGCAGGTACTGCTTATCCAAGAAAGACGTTGAAGCCAAATCATCATACCGAGACTCTTTCACTGCAGTGCCCCAACTAATGGTCTGAGGATCGAAGACCTCAGCCAATGCGCAAATTCTGGTTGGCTCACTCAGGAACAACATATTGCCACCTACCAGTGTAGGTTTCTCGCAATGGTTGGCAAAAGCAACGGCACGAGATACGGATTCCGGTTCCAGAACAGTGTCGTCATCGAGCAGCAAGGCGTATCCACTTTCCCCGTGATGCTCAACCTCGTACATGCCTCGAGCAAAGCCACCTGATCCACCAATATTGCCCTGCTGAATGATTCGCAGCTTGTCTCCAAGTTTGACCTTCGCCGCCGCGAATCCTTCGTGTTCCTCCACTAAATTTGAACCTTGATCAACCACATATACTGCGTCGATAAGATTCATATCCGCCATATCCGCCAGAAGATTGAACTGGCGTATGCACCACTCCGGCTTGTTCATCGTGGTGATGGCGAGAGATGCAGTCAGATTGCGCTTTGCCGGAACTTCAGTCTGCCAACTCGCATCGGACAACGTCACGGAAGCATCAGCAGATGCCTCGATGTCAAACCACAGCCAGCCGCCCTTAGCCATATCATCAATCGGCACTGGAATCTGCACAACTTGAGGGCTTGTAGCAGTAGCGTTCACCGATTTCTTAGCCACAATATAATCGTTGGCATCCGCATCCGATCGATGCACCGTGACCGAGCCCTCGCCGACAACAGTGAGATTGAGCACGACTTGCTGTACATTAGTCCATTGAGCCCAGTAAGCGGCCGGAAACGCGTTGTAGTAGCTTGCAGTGGAATACGTGTGCTCTGAGGGAACCTCTAATGACGTACGACCGGTAATCTCCTTGTGCAGTTCAGCATTGCCCAAGGCAGCTCCGGAAGCATCATGTCCGCTGCCGTATATAGGAGCCGCGGCAATACGAAACTCCTCATCTAGGCCAACGCTGTTCGAGGGGAACACCACACGCCAAATCGTTTCTCGCTGTGCTGTTGACATAAGAACACCTTACGGTTAATGACGAACAAATGACTCAACAATTATCAAGGAAGCGTGGGCGCACCATTACATGTTCAAATAACGTTTCCAAAATGGAATAGATGTCCATTTAACTGCCGCTGCCCTATATTCGTTACGCAGACGATTAATGTTCTTGCGGTAAAACGCCATATCACGATGGTACCGTTTTTGGATACGCTCGTATCGCTTAACATCTTTAACACGAATCGTACCTGTTTGGCTATAGTAGTCTACGACTACCAATACATTCTTATCTCGAATCATCCCTGCTGGGTACACCCATCCCTCGGCTGGTATCACCGCATATCCTTTGCCGGAATCTTTGATATACCGTTGATGATTGTCTGTCACATAATCTTCGATTCGTTGCATACGGCTACGCGGTATGTCCGTCCCAAGGAACTGCGGGCTGAGAAGTGAGGCATCAAAACCCGGAATCGTCTTGACGGCTTCTCTCTCAAGCTCTCCTAATGGAACGAGCTGCTCCTTAGCATGATTCGCTCGCATGAAGCATCGCTCTCCAACTGGTTTACTGAGGAACTCTGGCCCTTTAAAGAAATCCTCGAGAGCATCAAGGCATAGCTCCGCATTAGCATAACCGAATTTTTTCAATTCCAAACGAATTTCGTCATGAATATTAGCCAAGAAATCCGACTTAGGAGCGAATCCAGTTGTACACTGAGCAACCAACGTATTACGAGTTGTTTGATAGCGTTCAACCGCGGCATTATATTTCGTATGGAAAGCAACATGCCATACGCACAAGCCATTCATAGTTATGAACTCTGGCTGGCAGCGCAATGCATATTCCGCATCATCAGTACGCACAAATAGCGGTAAAGGCATGCCATGTTTACGAATTTGCGAAGCCGGTATGCAGCAGAACCACCATCCGGCATACATCTGATCTTCTAGATCTTCGGCACTCAAGGCTCGAGAAGAATCAAATAATTCATTATTAACGATATTCTCGAATTGCGTTAGCCTCATCGGTTCTTTAACTGGCGAAAAATGACCATCACGGGTCATAAAGCCAACGTCTTCATTCTGCTCATCTGGCACATCATAATTAAGCATGGCTCCGCTGATAAACGCGTCAGCATAATCAGATCTGACGATTTGCAATAATGCATAAGTACGTTTAATGCTTTCCGGTGATACCGCAACATCGTCATCCATCAACAACACATGCGTCGCTGGAACGGATTGTTCCAAAGCCTCAATCATACCACGCGCAAAACCGCCTGAACCACCCACATTGTCGTTAGGACAGATTGTCACGTGCTTGTCATTGAGCGAATTACTATCTAAGGTGCGACCATTGTCAATGACCAATAGTTGAAGATGATCGGCGATGGGCTCATCAGATTCAAAGATTGATTGCTTAATTAATTCAATGTTGCTCTTGACGTATTCTTCCTTTTTAAAGGTAGTTGTAGCAATAGCAAGCTCCACCCGAGTAGGCTCGCCATCATATTCCACCTCATAGTATCCGGAACGCAGCAATACCTGTCCATCAGTTGTGATGACGAAACCAGATACAACGGTTTTGTCATCACAACTGATATCAAGATCAACATTCTGCCATTGCTCAGATTCAGAGACCTTGACTACGTTATCCCTTAAAGGCTCAGGACGGACCGAATGTACATGCCCGATAGTTTGTGCAATTGAGCAAGAAGCCCCCAGTAGTTCCAGATGAAGTCGAAATGCTTTAGCCCTAGTATATTTTTTCAGCTTATACACGGGAAGAGCATTAAAGTAAGTCGAGAAGTCAAATATGCCGCGTCCATACAACGACCATGCCTGCTCTTCTTGCCGGTAAAACACTGGGCGATTTGCTCGGCAGTACATAGATGGGCACTCAAGCGAACGCTGATTTGTCTCCAAAAGCACATTCGCAAAGCGTATTGACGACATGTGCCAATCCTTTCTGCTGGTAACTAGAGAGTACGAAACCGTGTCAATGATTGACACTATTGCTCAGAATTGCTCCATTGAGCAGGGTCCATAACCTCAATATCGGACTTACCCGGAATGGGATTGATACTCATCGAGTCACTATTTAGTAAAGCATAATCCGAGAATGTCTTCGACCCTCGTATAACGAGTGAGCATGCGTTGTCACCCGTCGCAGCAGCCACCATATCGGTGATTGTGTTGTCAGTGGGACTCGGCACTCTCAATGAGGTGAATAGCTTGAACTCACCATTATTGAATAGCGTCAATGGCATCTCAAACTGAACTATATGATGTCCGTGCTCTTTTACCCTGAAGGTCTTAGAGCCTGTATCGAATGTGATACCACCTCTGCGAGTGTCATGAAGGGCGATAGCCAGATAAAAGTCTCCGGGCTCATCATACTGATATTCGACCGCGAAACGGAACGTATCAGTATTTGTTAGCATCGAAGAAGATACAGGATAAGTTCTGAGGATAGGGCACTTCGCATTGAGCCCTTCGGGATAGACGCCCTGAGCCTTATCCCGCTCTATACGCGCTTTCTCCTCTTTTTGTTCCGCTTCGAGGTTTGCCATGGTATACGCATCGGCAACAGACTGCTTATCCCCAATCGCCGCAACCTCACCATCGCGAATCAACATGGCTCGTGTGCAGTATCGCTTAACAGCACTCATATCATGAGTAACTAGGATAACTGTTTTCTTAGGATCTTTCTTAATCTCGGTAAAGAAGTCATTGCACTTACGCTGGAAAGCTTCATCGCCAACGGCCAACACCTCATCAAGAACCAGAATATCTCCCTGCGCTTTAATAGCTACAGAGAATGCAAGACGGACTTGCATACCCGAGGAGTAGTTCTTGAGTTTCTGATCCATGAAGTCCTCAAGTTCAGCGAATTCGACGATATCGTCATACATCGCGTCAACTTCCTCATGTGTAAAACCAAGGAGCGCCCCATTAAGATACACATTTTCTCGTCCAGTTAATTCTGGATTGAAACCAACACCAAGCTCAATGAATGGCACCAACTTGCCCGAGACTCTGATAGATCCAGTCTCTGGATAATAAATCTGGGAAATCAATTTCAGGAGCGTGGACTTTCCCCCACCGTTTCGGCCAACAATACCGAAGAACTCTCCTTGATGGACTTCGAAATTAATATCCTTGAGCACCTGCTGCTGCTTGTATCCCCTGATACCCTTAAACCAGTTAATACAAGCCTGTTTTAGTCCAGTGGCCTGCTCTGTGGGTAATTTGAAAGACTTGGAAACATGCTCTGCCGAGAGTACCACAGGGTTCTTCATAAAATCTTGGCGTGCTGCTATCATCACATGACCTCCGCAAATTTACGACTGTTGCGTCGGAATAGATAGATGCCTAGCCACAAAAGTAGCAACATGATAATTAGCGGCACCATCTTAACCGCCGTATTATTGAACTGGTTCCAGACTGTTGGCTGTGTATCCGGGGCTATGAAATTATGCCGGATGTCTTGAATCGATTGAGCAATGGGGTTTAGTAGCTCCAAACGGGCCACCGTGGCGTACCATCCACCTCTATCAGTCACGTAGCTCAACGGATAGATGATAGGCATGCCGTAGAAGACAAGCTGTTGGAACACTTCCCAAATGTGTGCGATATCGCGGAAATACACATACATAGTTGCCATAACCAAGGTCAGCCCAAGCGTGACGGCATACAGCTCAATAATGTTGATAGGCAACAACACCACTCGCCATGTGAAGTGGACACGAGCAAATAAAGCAAATACCAATACTACGCCCAAGTTAATGGCATAACTGATAAATGCTCCCATAGTTGCAGATACCACAACTATGTAATTAGGGAAGTGGATTTTTCGGAGCAAGTCACCACGATCGACTACCGAGCGAAGTCCAACATTCGTGGATTCCGTGACAAACTGCCATGAGCTGATTCCCAGTAGAAGCACTACAGGATAGGTAGGAGTGCCATCTGACATTCGTAAAAACTTGCCAAATACCACATACATAACGCAGAACATCATCAATGGTTTGAGCACTGACCACGCGATGCCAAGGAACGAACCTTGATACCGAAGCCTGAAATCCGTTTTGACGAGTCCCTTAAGCACGACCCATGCGTAATCGTAGCGGACTCTCAGCTTACTTACTAACTCTTGCACAATCATCTATCCTAACAACGAGGTATGAAACGGCTCGGCTCAACGACTGAGTCCATATAGTGCAGATGCAGACGCACGCACTGCATCACGATACTGTCTGACCATAGCATCTGGGTGCTCAAAGCCGTTCCCAGCTTGGGGAATAGGATCCCCGATTGCGGCATTAACCCAGTGCGAACCCATATCCAGCACTGCTTGATGTTTCACGCCGTAATATGCCGTATCGGGAGATATGAACACGCCTGAACATCCGCGTGCAGCTGCAAGCAGATGGGGGTGGTACCGAGTCGATATCCACAGTTGGCCGGGAACCGCAGGGAATCCCTCATCAAGAAGACTTTGCGTAGAGAATAACGTGACCTTACGCCCTATATCTCGAAGATAATAGAAAATCGGATTGTCCCCGTACGGCATGCACTCCACGATTCCAATCTCTTCATTCTCCGGAATCTGCCAATGTTGGAGAATCGCTTCAACATGTTTCATAAGAACATCACGATCTTGCACAAAATCAGATTGCACACAAATCATGACTTGAGGAAGCTCAGTCTTGGACGTATACACACCATCGAGACCATTGACGAAACAATCATCGACGCTAAGAGTAAAACGATTGTCATCGGCAGGAAGCAATTGACGACTTGAAGTATCTCGGCAAGACAGCGCATTCATTTTCGATAGTACTTTGGACACGTAATCTCGATCTTGCTCGTCAAGCGGTACCAGACCAAGCCCGGTACCGATGGCAGGAATGCCGTTATCTCGGAACCAATCCACCGCTGCTAGCCGCGCTAAGTTCTCTTTCCATTGGCTATTCAGCCAACCTCCACCCAAAATATGCGCACCACGTGTTTTATTTCGAATCAGTCGAATTCCAGCAGCATATCGAGCTGATTGACTTTCGTCGTCAATCGCATCATATACATGTGAGGCAATGCTGCAAGTGGTCTCGTCATTCTCCGCGGCGGTATTTTCGTGTGACAATCGAGCAACAGTATCCGTTACAACCAGATGAGGGTGCAATCCCTCTAAAATAGCGGCTGCGGGACCAGGCCTTGCACAGTCAAGATATACTGGCACGGTAGGGCATCGTTCCGCCAAATATTTGATCCACTCACGCGCGATAAGTTCATCCCCATAGTTCGGATATCCCGGTTCTGCGAAAAGATAATAGGCACTCTCATGCACAACATCGTGGTGTACAGTTTCTAACACCGATTGAATATGTGTCAGTTGGCCCTGCATTTCGTCAACATCAGACTTCAACTGATTGATATCGGAGTGGAAGGAACGGCTAGATACTGGCAGTACTTGTTTCAGTTTGCTCATCAAGTCCATGCAGTACCTCCAAAGTTTATAAAGATTAATAAAATCTTAGAGGAAGACGTGGATGAGTCGGGTACCCCGGATTCAATTTGTAAGTGCAACGCTCGTCTTTGGGTGGCTTGTCTTTGACATTACCTTGCCGAGCTCGCGGTACCAAACCTCGTTGGGCGTTTCCCAGTCCAGGACCTTCATGGGGGTGTCGTTGATCTCCTGGACGATGGCCTGCAGGTCCTCGTCCGTCAGGTCGTCGAAGCTGGTTCTCTTGGGCAGGTACCGCCTGAGGTCCAATGCCCTGCGCGGCTTGGCGTGGATCCACTGGT